>Ga0315914_1003576_pt1 | contig 23567 bp, 10 predicted proteins | sample MpolenodulesMG_FD_203920 | JGI IMG/M metagenome (GOLD analysis project Ga0315914, IMG submission 203920) | Medicago polymorpha root nodule microbial communities from Los Angeles, California, United States - elongated nodules | ecosystem: Host-associated > Plants > Roots > Nodule | place: USA... | reverse complement strand
GAACTGATTATAAATGCGATATTTAGTACTTGTAATAAATGTTGAATAGCTACATTGTCTATGTGCTAAGTTGTTAGTTGTCCATAAGGTGTTAGCTTAACTCACTAGTAAGAGTTTGACTTTATAACTTTAAGAGATGAAATTCAAATATACTCGGAAATAGTTGTAAAATGATCATTAATGCCGGTTTAATGAATTTTACTCATTTGTTTATTTCATTTTAATTTGTAACATTTCCTGTACTTGATTGTTACTTTTAACATTGTCATCTTATGTTTATAATGAGACTTGAGATTACCTTTATGTATGATTCGAGTCACAAAGCTTATTGTGTTAAATTTTGGTGCAGAAAGGAAAGTCATTTTGCTTAAAGCAATGCGCGATATCTTTAGCACTAGCAGTTGGGTTAATAACAGGAGTTCCTACGTTGGGGTTGCCTAACGATGCACATGCAGCTAACCCTGTGTTACCTGATCTGTCTGTATTGATATCTGGACCGCCAATTAAGGACCCTGGGGCATTGTTGAGATATGGTCTTCCTATTGACAATAAGGCGATTAGAGAAGTGCAAAAACCTCTTGAAGATATTACTGATAGTCTCAAGATTTCTGGAGTCAAGGCACTCGACTCTGTCGAAAGAGTAAGATTCTCTATTTTGTTGTTCAAAAGTTTTAAGTCCCTTCAGAGACAGTTGTAAAACGACTATTAGTGTCTCCGTAATAAACATCTCCCATGTAGATTGTGATCTTCTGTGTTTCTTTTTTCCTTTCTTTCTTTAATAACTATAGATACTGAGTTATTTTACATGGGTTGCAGAATGTGAGACAGGCATCTCGAGCTCTCAAGCAAGGTAAGACGTTAATTATATCAGGTTTAGCTGAGTCAAAGAAAGAGCATGGAGTTGAGTTGCTTAATAAGCTGGAAGCTGGTATCGATGAGTTTGAACTGATACTACAAGATAGGAATCGAGTCGCTGTGGCACCAAAACAGAAAGAACTTCTTCAATATGTTGGAGGGTGAGTATCTTAATTGCTGAATCACCTGCATAAACCGCATAAATACCCTATCCTTCCATCGATGTTCTCAGTGAGAATAAGAGGGCTTTTTCCGAAGAAATAGGAGACGGGATTGTACTATAAGTATTTATTTTAATCTATCAAGAGTACTATAGTCATTAAATGAACTATTAGCATTAGCGTAAACCTATTAGGCCAAGTCCCTAAACCTTGACTCAACATCTACCTAGTCAACGGACTAGGCTATTGGCCGAATCACTGGATCACTAGTTGAGTTGTTCTCGTTATATAACCAACTACACCTAAAATCTCAATGTCAGACTTACCATGCACCTAGTGATCAAGTTTAGTCAATCAGCCGATGTAAAACACTCATTTTGACAACATGATTTGTTTGTGGTCTCTGGATCACTGGTCTAACGAACCGACAAAAACAACGATCCTCCTTCTAACAATAGAAGATTGAGGTGGACTTGGAAAATTACTCTTGTCGAGAAAGATTTTTCTCATATAGAACCTTTCATTGACTGCAGCTGAGATGTTCCTGGGGCATTGCATTTCTGCAGTGTTGAAGAAGACATGGTTGATGGATTTCCATATGAAGTGCCTGAGGAATACCGAAATATGCCTTTATTGAAAGGGAGAGCAGCTGTAGATATGAAGGTCAAGATTAAAGACAATCCAAACTTGGAAGAATGTGTTTTCCACATAGTTCTTGATGGTTATAATGCCCCTGTAACTGCCGGCAATTTCGTTGACTTGGTAGAAAGACACTTTTATGATGGCATGGAGATCCAGAGAGGTAAAGATCCGATCTTTAGTGGACATTTATTTTTCTGTCTTTTGATTTCCCTTATAGTTGTAGCTGGTTTGGTGAAGAATGTTTTAGACCTTTTACAACTATCTTTTAGAATATATTTGGGCGTTGTTTCCATAAATAGCTTAACTAGCGCTTATCATATAAGTGCTTACCTATAAGCTATTTCTTTAATAAAAGATAAAATAAAGTCAAATTGTTTTTTTAGAAGCTATAAGCTGATTTCGTTAGCTATCTTGGAGAGCTTATGGAAATAAGATGAAAACAGCTTATGGACATATCATAAGTTGTTTCTATAGGCTCTTCCAGTAGATAAGCTCATAGAAGTCAATCCAAACAGATCCTAGATCATCAATACTTCATTTGTATGTGATTGAAGCGGCATTATCTTGTACCATTACTGAAATATGTAATTTAGTATATGGATATCTAAAATAGGCTCTCTAGTTCTACACATTTCACCCAGATAGTCATGTTTTGTTTTATTTTCATCTTTTTTTGTGCAGCGGACGGATTTGTTGTCCAAACCGGTGACCCTGAAGGTCCTGCCGAGGGTTTTATTGATCCAAGTACAGAGAAAACAAGGACTATACCTTTAGAAATTATGGTAGAGGGAGAAAAGGCACCTGTTTATGGAGAAACTCTAGAGGTAATACATATATACCATGAAGATCACATAACCCTATGACTCGTAGACTGATATCTTTTCGATGAATTCTTATGTTTCAAGTAACTTCAGTTTCTTCCAATCTTTTTCGCACCTTTTGTATGATCAGAAGAACTAAGTGTTACCCTACTATAAGTTTCTTGCATGAAGTTTCACTTTATTACATTTTGAACTTTGTTTTATAATTTTTGAACCCTCTGTCTTATTTGGACAGGAGCTTGGTCTATACAAGGCTCAAACAAAGCTTCCGTTTAATGCATTCGGAACAATGGCGATGGCAAGAGATGTAAGTCTATTCTTTGATATGGCATTCTTTAAGCATGCTAATCTTTTATCTTTCTTTCTGTAATCTTGAACAAATATACCCTTAATTTACTCCCTTTTATATGTTGTTGAGTAGGAATTTGAGGACAACTCTGGCTCTAGCCAAGTATTTTGGCTATTGAAAGAAAGTGAGCTAACTCCAAGCAATGCCAATATATTGGATGGTAGATATGCTGTTTTTGGCTATGTAACAGAAAATGAAGATTTCTTAGCAGACCTTAAGGTTGGTGATGTTATAGAATCTATTCAAGTTGTTTCTGGTTTGGATAATTTGGCGAATCCCAGCTACAAGATTGCTGGTTAAGGATCTTTATGTTTTCCGGCTATTAAATATTGCACACGAGTATTCGATTGACGCAAAGTTCAACCTTCAACAGTTACCGGAGAAGCAGATTTTTACATCCAGAATCTAGCATTCAGTTAAGCAGGTTGAGATATATTATGTTTTTTTAAGGCTTGTAGCTATTATTCAATCAATTCATCAATGAAATTGTGACTGTTTTGTGAGGAAATTGTATGTAGGTCATTCATGTACTAGAGCTATTCATATGAGAAGACATAATATATACTATCAGTGTAATTTTTCTTACATTGTCAATCATAATTGTTTTTTACACTGTCAAGTAATCATAATCGTCTGTTGGTAACAATTGTTTGACTTCAATCATAACTACTTTAAAGTCACAAATGATTGTTGTTGATGCCTCCCTATATAGATTTTACATTATTTCATGCAATCATATCTTAGTTTTCAAAAAATCTTGTATCTCGAATTCATGTCCAATTTTAGTACCGTAACCGCATCCATGTAACATAGTTCATCACTACCAAGTAAGCACAAGATCTAAAGCCTAATGCTAAGTTTTCAAAAATGGTCTGCAAAGTCTTAAAAAATTGGTACGTGATTTGCCATTGTGGCCATAATATTGTTGATTAGACTTTACTTATCTCCCGATCAAACTTTTGATTATCAGAGTTCTCTTCTCCCGAGAATTAGAGGTTTAAGACAAAAAAAACAACTTGACCACAAATGAAATCACATCAACTGTATCGATTGCATTTTTTTGTAATAGCGTTTTAACTCAATTCAAAAACTAACTTGAGATGAGGATTGTTCAAACCTTGTAAAGACTACTTTCATCAGTCTTCACATCTCTTAACAGAGACTTGAAAAAGAAAAAACAAAGCTACACAAATATAAACCACCTTTTAAGGGCCAAATTGTATATTTATTTCAAATATTATAGTTTAAGTCAAATATTTATGTGCGTGAGCAAATCCAGCCAAAACAAGTCTAGCACAATGGTTGATGTGCAGTGTCTGCGAGTGTTGTAAACTCTGAGGTACTGCGTTCAAATCATATTCATCAAAAACATACAACATCAAATGGAAGTATGAAACGATGAAACTATGATGACCTTGATATTAGTGTTGGAACAGTCCATGCTACTACTATCAAGTGTTACAACTTACATAGAGAAACATATTATAAAAATGGTTTGAATGAAAATGAGGAATACAAATTAGCTTTACAAAAATTATAGCCTAACAAAGTAATTGTAGAGCTCTTCATTAACTATGCCTTTCACTCACTTTTTTTTGGTATTTTCCATCTTGATTCTTCCTTCTCTATTCTTAATACAATGAGATAAAATACAAACTGCTTATCGCCGGTTTGATCTGCGGTCCGATGTTTAAAACATTCCTTGATAGTGAAAAATATTTCAAGGTCCTCTATACCTGCGGAAACATAAACAACTCTGTTGCTGATCAAGAGGGATCATACCTCCACCCTTTGAAGTGTCAATAGCTTCCAACATGGTGACAACTTCATCCATCTCTGGTCTCTTATCAGGATTAGCATCCCAACATCTTTTCATCACATTTGCGAGTGAGCTCGGACAACATCGCGGAATCTCTGGCCTTAGATTCTGCAGTAAAAACAGCCATTTTGGATTATCAACACTCAATTTTAGACATCGTAGAATTTGTATAATGCCTAATGCTCGTTTACAGGTCGAGAATATAACATTCTCATATTTGTTTCAGATTTTCATAAAATACTACTTGCAGTTAAGCACTTATCAAACACAATATATCTGGCAATAGAATTCCTGGTAATAATATTTCAAGGACCAAGGAATGTTATTCCAAAAAATATTCCCAAGATGTGTTAATTTACGATGGTAAATCCGCTTAATATATTTCACTTACCTGTCTTACAACGGCTGATGTTACTTCTGAAAAACTAAGGTCAGGATACGGCATGTCACAGCAGTATATCTCCCATAAACATATGCCGAAACTATACACGTCGCATTTTCTATTGTATGCACTGCCATTTAGAACCTGCAAATATTTCTTCAGGTGAGTATAATATACAAAGTCTCTAAGATCTGAAGCAATTCAAACAAAACAGGAACTATGCAAGTCGAGCTAAATAATAATTCAGACAATATCAATGCATAAGAGTGATACTCTCTATGGAAAATGCATGTACCTCAGGAGCCATGTAACCAAGGGTTCCAGTTTCACCAGTCATGTCATGAGGATTCGATGCTTCGATACGAGCTACACCAAAATCAGCGATTTTCAACGTCCGTGTCTTGTCTAGAAGCATGTTTTCTGTTTTAACATCTCTGTGGACAATCTTCTTCATGTGGAGATAACTCAACCTATATAAAGTAAAAAAATGAAATATTTTTAGGATTTTAGGAAGAAAATTTATCATGTTAATTAAACTTATATGACATAGATTAGGCATATGGATTGGACCCTCTTGCAAGGTCAAGAGCTAGTTGAACAACCACTTTAAAAGCCAGCTTCCTTCTTCGGTTTTTAATTAGATACGACTTCAAAGCACCACCAGGACAATACTCAACAACAACACAACATAGGTTACTCGGCATTCCTATATGACCGGTTTCTGTTTGTATCTGTAGATCTGATGTTCCCATTGTTGCACCAAGAAACTGCAGAATGGATTTGACATTAGGCGTGAATAAGAAAAACTCGAACATGAATGATTGGACCTAAGAAAACAGCCATTGCAAGCAATTCACATGTTATGATATCACATGAATGCTATGAAGAAGTGTTAACTGACTCTTTCATCATATACGTGTTTTTATTGCTTTTAGTCTTTATTTATCTTAGGTCAGTAGTTAATTTTAGGAGTTAAATGGTTTAGTTTGTTGCTTATTAATTATTGAATTTAACTAATATGTTTGTGCTCTTATTTTCAGCCAAGCTCTTTTTGTAGTTTCATTATGTTTCTGTCGCCTAGCAAAGCAGGTGGATTGCCTAGCGAGAAGCAGCATTGCAAGGTGCAGAACAATCTGAACTTCACACAATATTTTTCGCCTTAAACGTTTGATTCATATTAGTATATGAAGGAAATAAATCGGCCATAGTACGCTATTAACAATATCTTCAAAAATACAAAGCGCAATTTTGTCTATGATTGTTTAACTTGGAAGAAAAAACCCGAAATATTACCCTGGTTACGTTAGGATGGTCAAGCTTGTGCCATACGGCAACTTCTTGGGTAAAAGCCGCTCTTAATGAAGCTATTTCGGCATCTGACCGATGACCTTCTTCCCCCCAATCAAGGAGCTTAACTGCAAAAACAAAATGAAAAGACAAGTTGCTTAACATCCATCAACCTTAAGATGATAATGTTCTGTTTAGAAAATCATGAAAAACATGAAAAATTAAAAAGAAGATTAGTATTATTGAATATTTTTTATGAGTCGGAAATGTATGAGGCACCATAATGACATGTCATTACAAGACACATGAAAGTTCAAAAAAGGAAAGAAGAATAATGAAGTTCATGGACACAACTGTCAAGTCAAGTGGTTCTTGTGAATTCTAAGAAAGAGAAAAAAGAAGGGGAAAAAAAGGCAAATGATACTTAATCTTGTGAATCACATGATTTTTAAACTTTGATCTACAAAGTTCCAAAATTGCGGTGGTCCACGATCCATAAAAATAACCGAAGTCTATCAACTTACATGGTTCTTTAAAGAACTCAAGGAAATAGAAGATATCAAAGTATGGACTCATGTCTATCTATATTTTACATTGAAAAGGAGCAGAAAATATGGACAAATAAAGTCACAATAACAAGTATTTGACATAGTTGAGAAAACTGCAAAACTTAACTCTAAAACATGATTTTTAATTCAAACCAAACTCTTCACAATTCTTTATCATAAAATTAGTTAAATAATAACCAACGGAGCCTTTTTTTTTTGGTCAAAATAACCGATGGAAATTAGTTACATAAAATTCTACAATAGTCACTTGTCTATGTACAAATTCAAGCGACATCAAAAAAATTTGTCACCGCATCGCAACCTTCATTGAGGCTGAAGGCTGCATCAGTCTCATTTGACTACGATTTTCTGCAATATCAAGAATCGCAGCGTGATTACAACTTAAAACTTGTCTATATGGAATATTAGCATTAACATTGGCTTAACACCCCCATCAACATGCTACCCATTTCATGAAGAAGGGAAACCAACAAATACATGGGCTCCAAGTGAACAAAATTTCCTCTTGCATATATGTATGTGATGTTAAACAAAAGGGAAACACACACAAACAAACCGTTGGGTATAACTCATAGTTTACTGATAAGTGGACAGGTCACTTGAGGCAACGAGCATTTAAACACAAAAGTTACACAACAATTTGTTACATCGCTCAGATGACTTTAAGTATTGCCGATTAACCGCATAAATCAACGAGCCATTTCAGCGTACTTTGTCATCTATTCGATTTATAAAAAAAATTCTGAAATTGCTCTAAGTAAAACATGTTTAACCGTGGAGTTTGATATAAGAAAACAAAACAAAAAAGTCACCAATGCCAAAATAAGAAAGAGAGTACAATGCATGAAAGTGAGAGAAAAAAAGAGAAGTACCAGCAACATCTATGCCATCATAAACACCACGATGAACAGTACCAAAAGTACCACGAGCAATGACAGTTTTGATAATAAGTTTAGAAGGATCAATCTCCCATTCTTGTCTATTTCTTGTATTACTATTAGAAGAAGATCTTCCAACTTCGACTTCACCACCTTCATCTTCTTTCTCCTTATTCTTCTTCTCCATAGTCCATGCTCTACTAAGATGCCTTTGTAATTGTTCATCTAAACTCTTCAGATCTATTTGATCTGCTCTCACATATCCACCACTCTCACTCTTCTTCATTTCTTCAACTCAACACACACACACACACACAAAAAAAAATAAAATACTTATATATCACAAAAATAAAAACAACCCTTTACTTTTTTTTGCTACTAAAACTACTTTGAAGCATTAAAAGTTTCAAACTTTGGATTCATGTTCTTGTTTTGAACAAATTTTCATTGGTGGGTCAGTTTGTGTTATTTTGTTTTTTCTGTTGTGTTCTATTTACTATGTGGTGAAGACATAAATATAATGTAACAAAAACAGAAACATAAATAAGTTGTTTTTGTTTGTTTTTTTGTAGATTGTGAATGTGAATCTATCTCTCTCTCTCAATCATCCATGTGGGCACATGGATTTTGCCTGAACACGACGTGTGTTTTGTGACCACTTTTGTCTCAATTTATTGAAACCAAAGATCTCTCTTTATGTGTATGTGGCTTTGCCTTATTGGGTGATGTTTGGTTGTTATATACATAGGACTTAGTGCCATGAAACACTTGCAAATGGCATCGGATACGACATTGACACGACATAATGCAATGAAACACTTATGCGGACATTGGTTACGACATTGACACAATTTCAACAAATTTGATTGTAATCATATATGTTGATGTCGTACTTTGACGTATATTAGACAAGACACCAAACATGTTTTCAATCAAAAATGTTGGTGGTATAGAACTTAATGCATGTTTGCTTCAGTGGGGACAAAAATTGATTTTAATTACATGTAAGTTAAATGTAAAGTGATTTATGTTTAATAAGAATTAGTTGAAAAACAAATTTCGGTTAAAAATCATGTTTAGACTAAAAAGTTATAGATTCTAACTTCAAGTTATAATATATTCTGGAGACAAAACCAAATTGTACTCGAGAGCAATCAAACATCAAAGTTAATTTTACACATTCATAATCAATTCTAGCTGCTCAAACGAGGAACCAAACTTAGATTCAAATTCAACGGAGTCTCGCTAAAATTATGTAAAGCCTTTATGATTTATTACTTGTATGATAACGTAGTGGGTTTAACCAAATCACGGTGAGCTACCATGATCAAATGAATCTCTCACTAAAAGTATGTAAAGCCTTCATGATTTATTACCTGTATGGCAATGTCATGGGTTTAATCAAATCACGGTGAGCTACCATGATTTTGTAAAAGTTACACTTTGTAGCTTTAATAAAATTATGGTGTCATTGTGATTATGTTCAACAAAATATCGCATCAACCAACTATGTTTTTAGTGGACTCATTTAAATTTCAACCAATAAAAAAGGGTATTAAAAAAAATTAAAGAGTGTGTTGTTAGTACCAGATCCAACGGCCAACGCAAGTGAATAGTGCACATAATAGGTAAGTGTTGTAAATTCTGAGATACTGAGTTCGATTTTTAATGATAACAATTATTTTTTATAAGAAGATGATAACACAATATTAATCAATTGATGTGGGCATAATGATAATAGGTGACAAAACCCTAACTCAAAATTTTATTACTCCTTTTTATATTTATATTTATTATCTTTTCTGTCTCCTTTTATTCTTAATTTGTTTTATGGGATTCACGGTTGTTGTACCTTTTTCTTCTTTCTATATTGCTATCTTTTTCAAATAAGCATGGTTCCATTAATGAGTTGATCATATACAAATGGTTTTATTAAAAAAAAGTATCACTTATTAATTATTAGCCACAAAGAAGATTTGTGACTTGTAAATCATGTTTTACAGAATTGGATAAAATAATCACACTGATCAGATGATTCACAAAACCATGGTTTATTAATTTGGCAAAGTTCATAGTATCTTATCTTATAATTGACACTTAGTTTGACCATTATATACTGACATGGTGACCGACCAAAATTTATTATATTTTTTTCTCAATCATTTAAATATTGTTTGAGTCAATTAGATCAATGTATAATAATATATTTATTGAAAACTCACTTGAGTTGATCTGGTGGTATTGGTTTGAAATTTGGAAGTGTGCTCCTTCTCAAGATCTCAGATTCTTCGCATGGATGATTTATCGTTTCTTTAATCATTTGGTACTAGGTGTTGTTCTAACACTTTATATTATGCTTTTCTCAATTTTTAAATCAATGTTTTTGATCATTATTGTTAATATAAATGGTAATAGAGTGTCACAAAAAATGAAATGAAATAAGAGAATAGCATGAAACTTAACGGAATTCTAATGGATTAGGTTAGTGATAGAGAGAGGAGGAACGTATATACTTGCTGTAAATCAGTTAAACCCTTACTTTATCATTATATAAAGTTTTAGGTTGAAACTTCAAATGAATTCCCTTTACATTTCTTACTTTTTCTTTATAAATTTAATGTTTGATTGGACTCCAAATCAAGATATTTAAACGAAAAGTAGTTGCACTAAATATACACCAAGTTTTCTTTTAGAAAATTTAGTTGAATAGCAAAACTCTAATTTGTCAAATGCTACTTGATACTCACAATTCATAAAGATATGTGAAAGCAACATATCTGAACATGATGCATCAAAATAGTCTTAACAACAAATAATAACAATGCTAGTAGTAAAAGTAAGTAATCCGTTAAGAGTCTGAAATATGATATAAATTGTGTTTATAAGAGATGAATAGTTCTCGCCTTCTCAGCTTATAAGTTTTTTTTTTAAAACTCGGTATCCGATCTAAGGACCGATTAATCTGAGGGGACCAATCCCATCGTCCACTTGCGGGAGGGGCCGTTCTAAGCGAGAGCAAACTCTGTATGGACTTGCTCGCCGAAATTGGACCAAAGGGAATCAAACATGAGACCTTGAGAGGAGCACACTCCAAGGTTCCAAGGCAACCACTAGGTCAACCTCAAATGGGTCCTTCACAACTTATAAGTTGATTTTTTAGGTTTTGAATTAGGAACCAAATTAAGTGAGAGTGAAAAACTAAAACATTATACAAGATGGTTAAGAATAGACACACCAAACATATCAAGAAAGATGACCTTTTTATGAGTGAGTATATCCCCTTATGTATGTTTGTGTAGTTTACTAAAAATTTAAAGGAAAAATTCCATATATTAAAGAATTATGGTACAAAATCTTCTCATTATTTTCACACAGCTCAAAATTGAGCCAATAATTTTCCTTTTGTGAAGTTATGTGTAATGATATATAATTTGCATGATCATCAAATTACACACACACAAATTCAATAATTTGTGAGAAACTTAATATTTTTGTAGCTGATTTGATATGTATACATTTAAAGGGTGGTGGTATAGGTGTCACAGCTAGATTTATTTTCTAAAAGGTTCCGTTTGAAATTATTGATAAATTATTTTTGGGATAAGATTAATTATGTTGATAAACTACTTGTGGGATACTGATTATTGAGACAAGGCTAGCAAGTATGTGATCAATGATAAAAACAAACTAAAATATATACAATAATATTCAAAGGGAGAGAACCATCAAATAGTAACATACTCTATACTAGTGCAAAGTCAATAATGTACATGCCTTTAGGTGACAATAAGCAAAATTGTTTTTGCTTCTTTTTATACAAATCATTCAAATGAATTCTCATAATTCTTTTCCCTTATGGTCTATTTGTTTAGCTATCAATGCATATTGCTAGAACATGCCAACTGCCTCACTAGTATTGGCTTATCTAAGACAAGCATAACACCTGAGTAATAAAGGCAAAAGAAGACTTCTCTTTTATTATGAAAGAGAATTTCAATTATGACAAGCTTGAATAGGTTATGGATCTGGTGAAGGTTGCATCTGAAATACTTTGGTCTAGATAAAGAAAGTAAAAAAGATATATATAAAGAAGCAAACTAATTGTATTAGCCACAAAATGTGTTATTCTATATATGTTACCATTAGGCTTGTTTGGGGTAGGGAGAAAAAAAAAACATTTATTCTTATAGAATGAGATAGTTATTTCTTTTAATAACCCTGCGATTTTCAGTAAAGACTTTAATAATCTGGAGTCCGGTCAGGATAGTAAAGTCTGATCAATGATTATTATAGTTATTAGGGTTTGAATTTGAATTCTCACGAACAATTCGTCATTAACTGAAGTTCATTAACCATTTAAATTCAACCATTTAATCGGTGAATATCATAAATATATTAAGGATTCACAAAACGAACTTGTTTGTGAAATGCAGAATCAAACTAAATGGACTTGATGCCATAGTTGTTTACATAATTAATATAGAACCATCTCCATATTGATGAATGAACTAAGACCATTGATTGATTTTTTTGAATTTAAGTATTCTTATAGATGCTTTCAATTTTTCATTTATCAATTATTAAGATGAGTTGGTTGGTGTCTAACACTTTGGAATAAAGATATAGAAACGTGACATACTATTATAATTCAGAATACAACCTTCACTTTATTTGTCTTCAACAAAATAAAATAAAATAATTAATCTTACTCTATTCAAAATTAATGAAGAAAATTTAGAAAGATGATTGTTGGTTGGTGCCTAGTGTGCACTTAATTTCAATTACAAATGTAAATTTGGGCATGATTTCAGTTGATTATTTAAATTGTTGGCCACTGACGTTTTTCTAATGAACCACGAACTAACGTGATCTAGCACAAGTAGTCGATACACAATATGTGCGAGTGTTGTAAGCTTCAGAGTACTTAATTCAATCCATAGTAAAAAAATGTATCGTAAGATGTGAGTGAAATGTTCAACCATATGTGTTCGGTGTGTGCTCGCCACTCTCTATTGTTTGTCAATCAAGCATACACTAAGATTTTAAAAATAGCAACATTTATATTCATGTGACTTGCTTTATGTTTGTAAATTTCCAAGCTCCTTAAATTTCATAAAAAATTATATACATTAAAATGAAATATTCCAGTTGTTTGCAGCATTGGCTTTTGGAATGAACTAAAGGGCACATACCATTGATGTTTCTACGTTGATATATAATAGAACACACATTAATAAGTGTAACCCGTGATAGCCTGCACTCTGAATTCAATGTGAAACAAAAAAGATGTCTCAACTGAGTCATGAATCATGAGGCCATGTTTCAACTGAATCATATAGTAGTAGTAACTTGTAACACCCGTGATCTCAAAAATGTAAAAAACTCTTCTCAATACATATAATTAAGGCATTTAAATATCACAGTCATAGGTCCGTAAGTACAACTCATATGATAAAAAAGTTACAAGAGTCTTTGATTTGCTGACACACGGGTCAAACCCACAACACCCCACTTCTTAGCATTCAATGCATGTGAGTTTCGCCGCTTGATTCTTTGAAACAAAACAAAAATCGCAGTGACAGTCACATCGCGATTCTTGAAAATGAGAAGAACTTTGCCGTCAAATACCATTTATGCACTTCAATCGCGACGGTATTGCATTCGTAGAAACATAATCACAAGGTTAATATTGAAATCGCAGTTGCAAAGTTTTTTTTTTTTTAAATCTTGCATACAATGCCCTCAGAAAAGGGTAATTGAAAGAAGAAAAAAGAAAGTAATCCATCTTCATAATTCATATCATTGGGGGGAAAAAATCACCAAACATCATCAATGATGTAGGCATGAATTGTTACTGTTAAGATATGCACTAATGGTCTGTCTTTATTAGGGTCTCAGCACCACAAATTTTTATGTTCAGAGTCACGAGACACACATGGAGTTGGAGTCAACAAGGTAATCCAACAATATTTCCTTACCTTGGAAGCATATAAATCCCTGAATGAATTTAATACTAAAAACAAAATTATACTATTGCAAATTGAAATCCAAACATATCTTCCAATTGGTGACAATGATCTGTTTGAGGCTGAGAAAGCAACCTCAACAAGAAGTAACTGTACGCATTCTCTTCAACAAGTTGATGAAACAAATTTTGACAGTAAGACCTTAATCGTAAATCACATATAAGAATTCAAATGACGTATCCAAGAGTGCTCGGATGAGATGGTTCAAGTCTTTTATAGCTTAACCAAGGATCCTTAGTTCAAATACAGCTCTAAAATCTCAATAGCTTTAAAATTCTTGAGAGTTTTGTCATTAATTTTAGTCATATCCAACTCGATGAATCAGTCTTTCTACTTTTTTGTACACTCAGTTTACACAATAAAAGTATTTCAATGACATTCAGAAAAATCATAAATTTGTTGGTAGTTATGTATCAAGTGAATTTTATTGGTGTGTGTGTGTGTATCATAAAAAATCACTATTCAAACAAATATTTTCAATACAAATCAATTCACTCAAACTCACTTTTAAACATAGACAATTTTTCAAATAAATGTATCCAATATCAAACTTGCAAACTCTAATCCAAAGGCACTCTGGAGATGCATAACTAATCAGACTTTTAGCACATCATTCTCACTAAAGAAATAAAATAATACTTCCACTGACAAATACATCTAACCATTGGAAGAAAAAAAATCAATTGCTATACAAGTAATAGATTCATTGATATGGTATGCTCAATTACAGCTTCAATATATGTAGCATTTGTTTTTGGTGTGGAAATAACAAGTACAGTTGCTGCTATTGATCCAAAACTATATTTCCATTGTGGAAAATTTGATGACTTCTTCTATACTATAATAAGGAAAAGAAGAAAGCCAAAAAAGTAGTTGTAGCAGTAATATGATGATTATACAAAATGCCAAAAGAGACAGTTTTCATATACATGAATTGTAACGGCGTTTCTTCTTCTCTGGTGTTGAATGTATCTGTGCTTTGATTCCATATGTTTTTAGCTGATAATTTTCAAACGCCTCTGAAATTTTTTCCACCTATAGGATTGTTCAAAGTACAAGGTCAGTGATGTTGGCTTGAATGTGTAAAAAGAAAGTAAGATTAAACTTGGATTGAATTTAATTTTACTGACCAGTTCTGGCTTTTTTGAGTACACCCTTACTATCATATCTTGACAAGATGCAGGCAACAAGTGGCTTATGCGCTCATCGGGAATTGTAAATTTCTCGTCACTTTCATAATCCTGAACAGATATTATTGAATATGTAAAGAAATATAAGCACTAGCAAGTATAAAATAATTCTTCAAGTTTCGCTTTCAAGAAATTATAGTTTCTACATTTTGATTTGTTCAAAAAAAAGAAATTATAGTTTCTATTGAATGGTTAATTGTCTAACTCATCCATATAGCCCTCAAAATTACCGTTCACGTACGCAGAAGTGTTGTATTTAACAATGAAATGTGTTATTATTTTCACATATTGCTAATCTATTTAACACAGATGTCTTCATTACATAAAATCAAAGAGCAATCATTATCGAGCAACCGAAAAATGCACACACTGAGACATAATCGCCTAATACAGTATAGACAGCATCAACAATAAAATGTAAGAAGCTTATAGATAAGATATCTTGATAAAAGATAGTTAGGTTCATTGTTGTACCTTGAAAAAGTGGATGCTGCCACCAAAACATGTACCAGAAGAGATAAGACAATTACATTAGTAAACGATATTAGGAAGATAAAACAAACTGAAGGTTCAATGTCAGCATGTATTAATTATTCTTCATTGAATACCTTTCCAGAGGATTATGCTTTCCACGAGTCAAATCGATTTTGACATTACAAACAGCTACATCCTCCTCTTTCAACATAACTCCACCATTTTTCTGTCAAATGGTATTTACGTAAAAAACAATATAAAGTTCCTTGTTGAACCTTGGCAAGAATCAAAAGCATAGGGATGGCAATGGGTACCCATTGGGTAGGGTACCATAGTGCCCATTCCCATACCCACGTTTTAAGAAAATCCCCATACCCGAGCCCATACCCTCGTGGGCAATAAGTTTGGTGCCCGTCCCCGTACCCTATGGGTATCTAAGTGCCCGTACCCGCACCATTACCCGCAATTTCACAAGAAAAAGATAATAAATAACAAAAAAATATCACAACATAATTAAAATATGATATGAAATCTGCTAAATCAACATATAAAATATTATGTATCATATTATTTAGCCAAATAAAAAGCATCTAAAATATAAAAAACAAGTGTATATTACAATAAATATCAAAGACTTAGGATTAATAAACTAAATTTAATATAAATAAAATTATTGGTATAGTCTATATAATGTGCGGGCATGGGGCGGGGTGGGCACTAGAGTGCCCATACCCGCACCCATACCCGTTCAAATTTGCGGGCAATTACCCGTGCCCAGGCCCATACCCAACAATGCGGGTATTTACCCGCCCATCATGGGTATTTTTTGTGGGTGCCCATTGGGCTTGGGTCCAATTGCCATTCCTACAAAAGCATGTGCAAATGAGAAGGATTAAAAAGATTAAGGACCTGGGAACAAACTATATCCTGCGGAGTGACTTTCTTAAAATTGTCCATTATATCCTTTGGAACAGCATACTCGTTACAAAACTGCAAAGCGAAACAGAAACTTCATCAGCTTCAGTAACACTAAACAATAATTGGTGAGTAGATAAGAAAAACATTACAGATAATAAACAATAAAAAACATGCCTGATAGAGATCCCGCCTTCGAATGCGCAGAATCAACTCTCTAGCTTCCTTCAATTCTGGCAAGGGAGAAGTCTCAATGGTTTTAATTATTGAGTCATCCAGCTGCATTTTTTCAAAGTAAAATATATTTTGTGATTCAAAAGAGAGATACGAAATTTCTTTTAATACACTTTTTATTTGAAAGAAAGCCTAATAATTACCTTCCAGTATTCACCAGGATCTTGAATGCTAGAAGAAATCTGCAAATAATCATTTGCTTGCACAAGTGCGTCAACAACCATAAGTTCCATTGCCTGGAAACATAAAGATGAGATTAGAAAAAATTAAAACCACGACGTTTATGGATGAACCATCACGAACAAATGAAATTAACTTCCGAATAAGTAACTACTTCATACCTTTACTTTTGGATGCGTATAAACTGTTCTATACAGATCGGCACGAGTGGCAAACAACTTGTGGATGGTAAGATCTAGCAAATTACAAAGGCAAAGGCAAGAAAAATTAGAAATATGCGATTGAATAAGCATTAAAATAAAAGTTTGAGACATAATACTAACAGTCTTTTGCACGATAACAAATCTCGTCATCCAAAACCCGCATGGTCTCCATTAACCTGTAAGGATGATAGACTTTAAGATTTTGAAGAGACGTATTATAACCTCTGTATATGATATACTTTTAAGTTATTGCTAAGAAAAAGTTATTTAGAAAAAATTCATGAAACCTCTGAAATTCAAAGTTGCACCCCAGACCACAAGCTCGACAGTCACGAGCAATATAATCAAATCTGCAAATCAATAGTTTCCACAAATCATTACATTACAGCATAACTCAAATGCTAAGATTCGACTGTTAAATTTTATGCAGTTACTTACTTGTCAACATCGATTCCATTTCGTCCATTTGCAACAATATCATACAAGAAACCTTTCTCACTTGAGCTCTAAATAACCCAACAACAATAAAAGAAATGTATTAAAAAGAGAAAAGAGATTTTGAAAATAAATACCTACAATATGAATAAATCAGCAAATATTTCTTGAGAATAGAGATTTTAAATACAAAAAGTTACAAGCCTTACCCTAGGAAGAGCAAATTCAGAGCTCGCCAATATCATTTCCTGCCAAGTGCCAAAGAACCACCCATTAGAATATGAAGATGCAAACATATTCCTACTTTTTGTTTATTAGAGTGATGCAACATGCTTAGTATGCAGAATAAATGAATAACTATAGCTATATATGAAAATGATTCCAACAAAAGCAACAGCTATTTGAACATATAACATTTACATTAACATGGGAACATACTCAGGAAATTGGGTTACTAGAGAACCTTCTATAGAACAGTAGAACACAGAACTACCATTGCTATCAGCACCGGTCATCAAATTTTACATACCGTATGTTTCAAAAAGTGTCCAATACTTCTAAACTTCAAAAGAAAGGTATCTCAAAGTCTAGTTTTACTAGGAACTTAATCTCTTGTACAGAAAATTTAATTAACTAATTTACCTAAAACGTCATGCTTATGTCTTATGATGCTTAAGAAGTAAAATTCTGAAATTCAATATACTTGATATAAAACAGGTAAAAGACAATTGCAAATAGTGGCATTACCTTGACTCTTTTTAACATGTGAGGGTCAATATCAATATGGTGTTCCCCAACTATATAATCAACCATTTTGACCGACATTTGTTCATGTGACCTACAAAGTATTGAACACAACACTTTACGAATAACCAAATAAAACAAAGTACTTTTTTCAGGGCATAGAAACACAAGAAAAACTTCTTTCTATAACATTACAAGGAAAAATGTAGAGAAAGGTGAAATGAATTAAAATGAGAAGAGTACCAATGAGAACCGCTGATAACTCGGGGAAGAAACTCGCGTTCAAACAAGTGACTGAATGGCCCGTGTCCAACATCATGCAGAAGTCCTAACAAGAATGATGACAGTGTCAAAAATAATTTTTAAAAAAATTAATGGAAACAAAATAACGAGCAGTTTTGAGAAAAATTATATACCAGCAAGTTTCACCGATTGAATATCAAATTTATCAATACCAAGCTCCATGCCCTGTAAGATCACAGGCATATGTGATGCTTTCATCGGAAAAACTTAACTGTAACTTTAAAAGGGTAAAATATGAAATAAAATAAAAAGTATACTTGGTAACTGTTGAGCTTTTCAACAGATTGACCAGCAATCCAATACACTCCAAGAGAATGCTCAAATCTGGAATGGACAGCGCCTGGATACACCAAATGTGTGAAACCTGAAACATAAAACAAATTGATTTATTAGAGTGATCATACACTGAGGTATACGAGTGATAGATATTTTATAAGATCTTTGATATATTCAGTTGCATCAAAGAAGCAATTATTTTCCCTATGGCCTATAGTTATAATTAGATTAAATATTGTCAATATTGATTGAGGAATCAAACTGGGACCACCTTGTAATTATAGTTACCCAACATACACATACACTTGAACACAATTTTACATCATGTAATAACAATTGCCTAAACAAAAAACAGACTCAATTTTACATCATGTGGCGGATTCATGTCACACTAAAATTTTTATAAAGCAATCACAGTTTCACGAAACTGCAAAGTTATAAAACTAACAAAAGTGGAGTCCAAAGTATTTTTTTTTTTTGAAATGGCAAAATTTATTGAAATAACTCAATATAGTACAAGACCTATCCAAAATAGAGCCGATAAGTACAATAATATTGCAACAGCAGGAAAAACCAAAGGAATGCGGCCCTCAAAATTAACTAACAATAAGTTACCTATGAAACACCAATGCCCCAAACACTCCTTTCACTGAACCTACAAAAAATCAGAAACCAGAGGCACTAAAAAAGCCTTGCACCAGAAACCACAACAAACCTATGCCAAAACACACCTAGCAAACCTATACTGTCCCACAACTGACTCAAAACAGTCTACAACACCAAACACAGCAGACCACCAAAGCAATATAAAACCTGTTTGACGTAAAACATAAATGCTTGTAATTCATTTTCTTCAAGTAAAACTCATTAGGCATATATGACTAAGAAGAACATGCTAACGAGTAATAAGTTCTTGAATAACAGTCGACTCACTTACGTCTCAATATACTGATTATCGTCTTTGGAGAATTTACATTAAGTCATGAACAAATTTAAAACATAATATAACCATTGTACAGTGTAATACTTAATTGTCTGTTATTTATTCAATTATGTAACAACCTGATTTCAACGATTACAACAGAAAAATTTAAAACTATCTTAATAAGAGGGAACAGAACATAAATTAACGTCACTATAACCTAAGTTCCTACATAAGATACACAAATTTCCAAGCATACAGATTTCAGAGGTATCTCCGTTCTCCACCATAAAAGGAACAATTCATAGTCACATAAAAACCAGCAAAAAATTATTAATTTCATTAGGCAAATCACAATCCAAAAATGCTAAAAAAACATAATTTAGAATTAGTAATTGTACAAGTGTATTTAAATTCCATAGTAACTTCTTGATTAAAAAAAAAAAAAAAATGAGCAAACCACTAAATTCGTCAAGGTACCTGCGATTATAAATTTTTCAAAAAGGTCCCTAACATTAGCATCGAATTGGTCCATGACTCTCGTAACTCATAAGGACTAATATTTGACAGAGTGAAAAAACTTTTTGAAATACGCATATAATCTCATGGAATTATTTGAGAGTTCCCTACAAAGTCGGAAACAAATTAAATGGTTCAAAACAAGTTCCGGACATATATTGAGTAAACCACGAAATTAGTCTTTGACTCTATAGGGCACTCTCAAATATGTCCCTAAGATTATGAATATCTCAAATAGGTTCCTATGATTATGAATATCTCAAAAAAGTCCTGAACTCTATTAAATTGTCAAATTGGTATTTATATTTAACCACTTACAATCAATTAGGTCCTATGTTTCAGCCCCTAACATATTCTCAGAAAACTAATAAGTCAAATTTGACAGATTCAGTGACCCTTAAGAAATATTCATAATCTAACTATTTGAGCGCGGCCTACAAAGTCAGGTTCAGGTTCAAATTTGGTCGTCTACCCATTTAAATTACACAAAAGCTTCTTGATAAAAAATAAATAAATAAAAAAACCATCAAATTAGTCTCCGACTTTGTGGGACGCTCTCATATAGTCATATGAAATTTATGAATATTACAAAGAAATCCCTAACATTTACGGTCAAATTCAATACTAAGACTAATAAGAGTAAAAAAAATCTAAATAAGCTTCAAAACCAGTTCATCATATACATTTGATTCAACAAAAATCATATTAGTATACAATAAAGAAACAAAATCAATGGTTATAAATAAACTCACCAAGTTGTTTCAACTCACGAAGCCTGCAATATATACACAATAAAACAAAAACCATATAAGTATACAATAAATAAACAAAACAAAATTTTGAAAACAACCCATTTCATAGAATCACAAAAAGCTTCAATCTTACCTTTGAAACTGTTCAGTGTCAATGAACTTCAAACTCAGCTGAAATATCAAAAAACAAAAAAAAATTAAAAATGAAATTCAATCAACATTGTTACAAAAAATGAATACTTTCTAACAATTAAATTCAACATATACAAAAAAAAAAATTGAAAAAAAAATGAAAAATGATGAAAAAAATTACAGAATCGATGAAGATGTTGCCATGAACGTTATCATGAACATGTTTGTCACGAGGAGAAACGACGTCGCAACGAGGAGGCAATGAAACGGCGTCGTTGTGATAAGCGCCCATTGCTATTGCTGTTGCTGTTGAGAGAACTGAATGTTCACTCAATCTGTAGATTCTGTTTCTTTCTTTCTTTCTTCTTCTTCTTATTCTTATTGTAAGAGTAAAGAATAATATAATATTCTCTTTTATTTAAATTTATAAGGTTGATTGGAATAATTTAAAATTATAATCTTAGCGGTATTTTATTTTTCACATTTTTTTTGTTTTCTTATTTTATATTTTTTATAATATAATTTTGGGAATTTAATAAACCCTTTTGCATAAAAATTATTAAAAAAATAAAAATGGGAAGACTGGCCCGATACATATTGAGGTAAAAAAACGAGTTCTAAAATGAACTTTTTTTGATATTAAATTATTATATTTGTATTTAAAATGTTATTTTTTGAGTTTCAAAAGTATTTTTGAACTATTGTAATCGATGTCATTTAACGTTTATTTTTCAATTGGTAATAAAATAAATCTATTTAATATTTGTTAAACATTATTGATTTTAAATGAGCATGGTTTTGCTTTTCGGATTTACGAGAAATTTACAAGCGAATGAAGATATATCAAGTGTGAGTTAGATAGTCTCTGTGAGCTTATCTCAGTTAAAATGGACAATGCATATATGTAAGGTTTATGATTCAAACTTCGACCACCGTAAAGAAAAAAAAGTGTGAGGTAGATAAGAAGATACATATATCTAATATTTTTATATTTTAGATAAAAATGTGGTGTTCAAACTTATTTAATTAGTCTGGTTGCTCTTAATCTAATTTAGTGGTTCCTAATAAGGTAGACTCCCTTCAAAATTTCAAACACTAGTATTGAAACACCGATTCGACTTGATGGGGGAGCAAAATTGGTTTCTAGTGTTGGATAAATGATATGAAGAGTCTCACACTAGAAGAAAAGAATATTAATATTTCAAATCCCATTTAAAATTATCATATTCAATATAAAAGTTGATGTATATAAGCAAGAAGATTCACATCCAAACTCAATTGTGTGATTGTTCTTCAACTAATGATAATCAAACTTAGTGTTAGTTCTTTGAAAGTACAAACAAAAGAAATATAATATGAGTCTTCATAGCGAGTGTCATCGCTACACTTTTTAAGGATCTTATATTTAAAAAATAATATTCCTTCAAAAAATTAATTGTTACAATATATAATACATTGAATACACAAATTTCCATAAAAACTTACCATTTTACGATCCACAAAGAGTATTATATGAAGGTTTTCGTGAATTTACCTCAATTGGTAAGGACATTGCATAATATATAAACAGATTAGTGTTTGAACCTGAAACACTAAACTTCTCTATATTTAAAAGGCTTAATTGCATCTTTGATCCCTTATGTTTATTTTAGTTTTCAAGTTGGTCTTTTATGTTTTAAAAGTTTCAAGTTGGTCCCTTATATTTTAAAAGTTTTAAGTTGGTCCAAAATGTTACTCATATTGGAATAAGTTAGTCCCTTTCACGACATGATTTTGAGTTTAATAAAACCAAAAAAATTAAAAAAAATGTTTTAAACTTATTTTCTAAATAAGTTAAGGATCTATCATCCATATTGTCAACCCAAATCTTTAAACGTTAAGTGACGGAAGGGACTAACTTATTCCAACGTGAGTAACGTTTTAGACCAACTTGAAACTTTTAAAACGTAAGAGACCAACTTAAAACTTTTAAAACATAAGGGACCAACTTAAAAACTAAAATAAACATAAGAGATCAAACATGCAATTAAACATTTATATGTGTAAACTCTGGCTAATAGACTACCGAACAAGAAAAAAAGAGTACCCTCTAAATCTAGGTAACATTTCCCATATAATTTATCGATTTAAAAGAAAGAGAGTTGGGTTGATTATGATTGATGAAGTATATTATTCTCTTCACGACACGTTTACGTAAAGTGTTATTATTCCAAGTCAATGGGAATATATCATAATCATCATCATGCGTCTACATATGTCAATGTCCCCTAAAAATGGTGGACAACTGGGAGGACGCAAGTCAGTGAAATTTATTTACTACTCATTGCAATAGATGATTTATATGAAAATATGAAAATTTGTAATTTTGACTTTACTAACTTTGATCATATTTTTTTATTAATATACAAAGATAAATAATATCATATAACATTCGATAGATTTGTCTCGATAAGTATTTTTAAAATACTAAATTTTCATAATTTTTTCTAATATATTGTT
>Ga0315914_1003575_pt1 | contig 23571 bp, 26 predicted proteins | sample MpolenodulesMG_FD_203920 | JGI IMG/M metagenome (GOLD analysis project Ga0315914, IMG submission 203920) | Medicago polymorpha root nodule microbial communities from Los Angeles, California, United States - elongated nodules | ecosystem: Host-associated > Plants > Roots > Nodule | place: USA... | reverse complement strand
CACCCTTGATCTTTTGCCTGATTTGATAGTTGTCCTATGAAGAACTAATTTCAAATCCATTCCATTACAAAAGGAACAAAGTCTGCAGCAATGTTACTGTTATCCTTGTCTTGATGTAGAGACAAAGATTGCAGAGATGGTGGTTGCAGAGTTAGTGGTCGTACACTTCGTACATTGTCCTTTGTCAACTCTGGTGAAGTTGCTTCTGATGACCTTGCTTCTGATGACGTGTCTTCAGGAGCTCTTCTTCAGACCCGTTTCTTCAGATACACTCATTCTTCCAGACGCTTTTAAGCTTCAAATAAAATTCCTTTGCTCTTGAACTTGTTCAATCAGAATCTTTATGAATAATACTTTAATTATGGATCCTGTACACTTGAACAAATTGATTAGCATATCCAATTGATGATTTTTAATACCTTGTTATTATCAAAACTTAATAGGTGATTTTGTGAAACACCCTTTGTTCCAACAAAAACAATATACAATTTCAAACCAAACCTATATGACAATAAACCTACTAATCAATTGAAAAACACAAAACACATGAATTTGAACAATTGAATTGGTATTGCAATTAATTGATCCAATAGAAATTGTTTTAACCTAAATCAAATGGATTTAGATTAATCTTTTGAGAAAACACTACTTAGATCAAAACTAGCAATTTACTATCAATTATTCAAATAATCAAGTGCTATATTAAAGTATAGAGAGAGAGAGAGAACACCGATGTTTATAGTAGTTCACCCTTGTTCGTCCTCGCTAAGGGCTACCTCTATTCTACTTGATGAAGTACGCCTTCACCAAGGTCATCCACTATGTATGAAAAGTTGATTACAATGTTTACGAGAGTTCCTTCAAATTAAAGCCCTAATTCTTCAACTCCTATGTAAAACAAAGCTCCCCCAAACTTCAAGTGCCCCTTGAATTTGGTGCTTCTTGAATCTTCAGATCCTTGAATTACATGTGCACTCCTTCGATCTCTTCACTCGAGTCTTCAATGCTACATCCGGTAACCGAACCCCCTTCGATCTCAAGAACGGTTAGAAAGACCCCAAGCCCTTTGGAGGTGGAATGAGATTATTCAATTCCTTTGAAGCCTTATTAAGCCCAATCAATCTTCTTGAGAGAACCAACTTACAATCCCTACTAGCACCCTAGAGAATCTACACACTCAAAGACAAAGTGATTCTAAGAAAAAGTGTTTAATCTTGAAGAATGTATGAACAATGAGTTTTTGAGACCTAGAGAGAATAGATGTAAATGATTCAATACTTTGGGTGTTATGAGGTAGTGAGTATAATAGAAAAGGGTGGCAAGAGCAAGATTTTAACCAAAAACAACATTTTGAATCGATTCAATTAATGTCTGAATCGATTCAGACAATTAAGAGGATTGAATAGATTCAGACAGGATTTGAATAGATTCAAAAATCCCAAGATGAAGATTGATACGCATCAGACAGAATTTGCATAGATTCAAAAATCCCCATATGAAGATTGAATCGATTCAAATTAATTTGAATCTATTCAACCAGATTTAGAGAGAAATTTGAATCGATTCAAATTAATTTGAATCTATTCACTATGATGCTAGTCATAAAAATTTGAATAGATTCAACCAAAGTCAGAGAGGTGATTGAATAGATTCAAAATAATTTGAATCTATTCATTAAGTAGCTAGTCATGAAAATTTGAATAGATTCAACCAAGGTCAGAGAGGTTTATGAATCGATTCAAATTAATTTGAATCGATTCAATCATCATAAAGAAGGATACTAACACACAAAAATGAAGTTTGCTAAACAAGACACCGCACAAGACATCAGGGGAATACAAGACACAATGAGACAAGGTTTGACTCGATTCAAAAGGAGTGACACAAGGAAAATGGACAAAAGGAATGCTAGATATGAATCAATGAATCATGAATCGAATCAAGCAATTCATGACAACACACGAGACATCAAGGATTCACATGACGCTATGAGACATGAGAAACAAGACATCAAAGAATCACATGACACTATGAGACATGATTTGCTAGGGTACTTTAACAAGTTTCTAAGCTAAAGCTAATCAACACAAAAGAACATCATCAAATAAACCTAGCTAGCTTAGACATCATCAAAACATAAACTAAAGCAATAAGCAATATTATCTTCAACTATAATCACACAAGATTACAATTTGCTCAAACACACAATAAGAGACTTCCTTTGCTTAATCAACCAAGAAAAAGACTTCTACAATCTAAGTTTAATCAAATAAAAGAGATCGTGTTTTACACTTGATATACAATCAAAGGTGTAAGAAGATTAAGTTCAGATAATACTTAAGAAATTCTAAGATATAAAGTTTTTAATAATTTCTCTAAGTGTTTGTGCGCTATATAATTTGATAGAGTAAGGGCACTTGTAAAAATTATAATTTTTTTTTTCTTTTTAACTTCCCAGGTCCTTATATAGGAGAAAATGAGAGATCTGTTGTTGAAGAAGTGCTAACACATCAAATTTATCCTTGAGAAGCTTAATCAGAGACGTTGAGATGTTTCCTTAATTGGATAATGTCGTCGAGTAGTCTTTCGAAATTCCTTTGCTTCTAATGGAATGATCCGTTACATTCTCCTTATCCTTGATTTTTTTTTGTTTGTTTATGCACGTGGTAAGTAGAAGATAAACACTACTACCCTGAGTCTGAAAGTAACATTCCTTCAAAAGACGACAAAGCTAGTCAGAGTCTTCAGCTGCTGACGTGGTATTCAAATGTATGAATCCTTCAGAGTCCTCATTCCTTCGGATGCTTTTGAGATAAAATCCTCTTTTGATTAGAACGTTGACTTTGTGGTTGACCTTTCTTCACATCTTGTTCCAAGTCTTAACATCTTCTCTTCTGCTTCAAATGCTATCTTATGCATTCATAATCTTAATGTTTTAGAATCAAAACTTGACTTAAGAATTAAAATCTAGTTCTATGGTCATGCACACTTGAACAGACATTAACATAAATTAAAACTAAAATTATCCAAATGTTACATCAAGTCAGAAAATAAAAAAAACTACTGGGTAGCAGCGCCACTCCTACCACCCTTACGCCTCCGACTATAAATCATCCCTCCCTAAATCTCATGCAGGATCTGCTCCAAATTCAGCCTAGCCAGACTGCTCCTTTCCAGCGGACCACCTCCCATGATCCCTCATACATGATCTCTAATACGTCCTAGCTGTAAGCTCATGTATAGCTCCTTAAGGGTCTCCTTTTCCGGTGGCCTTGGAGCCTGTACATTCTCCGATGCAGGTATGGTGTATAGACGTGTAATGGTAAAATACCATCTTATGAGTCCAGTTGTCATCTCTACACCAGTTACAACAACTTGACTCAGGTATGATGTACACGGATATAATGGATCAATTCTTTCACCATAGAAGGAGAAAGAAAACCCATGAAAGGACCCCTTTTGCCTTCATGTAATGTTCTGTTCGTAAGAAAACAGGTTCACATCATATTTCCTCGTGTTTTAAATGAGTGTCAAAATAAAAGTGTCAATTTTTTCGTAGCACACAAAAATGAAATTATCAAACTTGATGAATAATACACTATTTGTAATCTTTAAGAGTCATTTTCAATCTCGCCTATAAGCTACCGTGGACTGTAATTCCAACCACCGAGTGCAACTTTCTTTTCAAGTAATTATTAATAACTTTGAACGCTATCATAACAAGAACGTAATCTTCAATTATTTGAAAAGGGGTGAGAAATGGAGAGTATGTGCAAAGATTGAATAGAAGATAAAACATAGCAGTCACATTGGTATGTTGAACCATCAAATACTAACAGAAAGTGAAAGAGACCTCGTACTTACATATAGGTCATTTTTTTCACGGTACTTACATAGTAGAAGTCATTATTAAGAAAATAGTTGCCAAAACCAATTTACATAGAAACTTTTTGGGTGTTGTTTGTTTTAGATTCTCTTAAAAATCATTTTTGATATATGAATAATTTGGAGATTGTTCTTTAGGGACTTTTCAAAAAAAGTATAAACCAAAGTTGAAAAAAAATTCAAGTTTAAAATTATACATATCAAAACAATTTTTCATTAATTTGATTAAAAATGTATAAACACCATAAATTATGTTTTTCTCGTCCATCTATTAAAAAATGATTTTCGTTAAAAAATAAAAAAACTAATTTATTTCAACTTAAAAATTATTTTACAAGAAATTGATTCTTCGCCCTCAATTTTTTGCTGTTGTTGTTGAGAATATCATACACACAAACATAACTAAAACCTCAAAAATATTGTTTTAAAAATCGAAAACAAACATGTCCTTATTCCTTTTTCTCCGAAATCCATTCAAGCCAACTATTCAGCCCAAGTAACGGAATGTATTAACAATTTCATATATCTGAAATCAACAAAATTTTAAAATGATTATCATAATTAATAGTTCTTGATCACATAAATATTTCAACAAATAACAAATGTAATTGACAATTTTCATTTTGCAGAAACTATAAATTGTTATTTTACAAATCAAAGAATCGGATGTTTACAATTTTTATAAACTAAATTATTAATTTTATGTCTCTAATGTCTCATGTTCGATTATCTCCAATGTCAATTTCAATATGTTAGTTTGACTTTTTTTTTAAAAAATGATTCTTCGAATCGGGGTCAACCACGTGATAAAAATATGTCATAATTTTTATCACAAACCATATTTTGGTTTGACTTATTTTATTTTTGACTAAAAATAAACAATATTTTTTTATTCGAGTACGATACAATGCATGATCACTAAAAACGGAAACGATGAATCTGCAAACAAATTCAAGACATTAATGTTAATAGCATAAGAACGGCAAACTACATAAGCCTACAATTATGATTATATTCAAGTGTTCGGAATATTCATGACTCCAGATATGTAACGTTGACCATACCAATGTAATTGATTGGATTTGGACTAGATCGAAGTTGATATGACAATTTGAACTCAACAAACATATATTAACAAGAGAACAAAAACTACCGCACAAAGACGACAAACAGAAGAACGCGACACTAAGACGATGAAATAAAAATGAAGCTAAATATATGTGAAAATCAACTATTTACATAAAAGAGAAGAAAAATTGAGCTAGAGAGGTGATTTTGGGTCTAAAAAGGAAATTACCCATCTTCCATAAATAAAGGAAAGTAAATTAGGATTATACAACTCATGAGATGAGATAGGAAGTGAAATCTAGTCCAACTCATCAATCTCACTCTTTCATAGTAGTTTCTTTTATAGTTATTCCAAGTAGGGGTGTAAGTGGTTCAGACAAAAGTGATGAAACCGAAAATCCAAACCGAAAAAGTATCCGATCTTGTTTGGTTCGGTTCACGGTTTTTAATAATATTATCTCTCATCACACACACTTATGATTAAGCTCAAAATTGAAGTCCAACATAAAATATTCAATGATTAATTCACTTTCTGCCATCATCATCTCATCTCATCACTCACACTCTAGTTCGTTTCTACTAAAAAATAACACTAGCTGCCAGTCACACCTAACCCATCGTTCCTCACCGCCTCTGGGATCAACCATCTCTTGTTAGTTTTTTCATGTTAGTTATACAAAGTAGTTTGAAAAAGAGAGAACATGGAAAAAGATTTCTATGAAATATTTGAGTATGATGTATGCATGAAAAACAAATTTGGGAAAATATAGATTTTTTTAATTGTATTTTCAAACAAATCGATCAACCGAACTGATCCAAACCGGCTAGTTTGGTTTGAGTTCTTTTTTGAAAAACAGAAAAAAACCGAACCAAATCGAACCGATGAAGATTTCATTGGTTCAGACATTTTTTTTGACTAAAAAACGATCCAAACCAAACCGCTACACCCCAAATTCCAAGTCTTTCTCTACCTCTAGTGATCTGGTTACCCTTCATCTGATTTACTCTCTTTACTATAGAATATATACGTCTTTCTCTCAAGATGCCAAACCACTTAGGTCTATTTTCCAACTAAACCTAATTATCCTCCTAGATCCAAAACAAAAAAAACAAAAAAAATAAAAGAAATCCTTTCCATAATATTGTAATTTATGAAAATAATTGTCCTTGAAAGTTACACCATAACGATCATTGCCTAATTTTTAATGTGTGAGTTGAATCTAAAGATCACTGATTTTACGAAGCTAGGTTACCTACACATTTTCCATTAGCTAACGTTCCTTGTTAGATGATCAATGAATAATGTCACAATCAAATGAAGGCTACTTTCCTCCTTCCACAGATGATCCACTACATACGTTTCTACCCATCTGCTTGATCATATAGCCAATAAATAAGAAACAAATTTTCTCTTGTCTCTAACAAAACAATTCACACACAACATGGCTACAATGTTCTGGGTTATGACTTTACTAAGCCTCAGTTGCCTGCTAGGATTCAACGCCCAAGCACCAGCAACTGCACCATCAAAGTTGCCACCTACAACCCCGACGGCAACAACACCGGTCACGACACAACCACCTACCGTTGCAGCATCTCCTCCCATCACAAGCCAACCACCTGTAACTGTGGCACCCAAATCTGCTCCAGTTACATCACCAGCTCCAAAGGTTGCACCAGCTTCAAGTCCAAATGTCCCGCCACCTCAACCACCAAAAAGTTCACCTGTCTCAACTCCAACATTGCCACCACCGTTGCCACCACCACCAACGTTACCACCACCAAAGATATCGCCAACACCAGTCCAAACACCACCAGCCCCTGCACCAGTAAAGGCAACACCGGTGCCAGCACCTGCACCCGCAAAGCAAGCGCCAACTCCTGCACCCGCTACTTCGCCACCAATACCCGCACCAACGCCTGCAATAGAAGCACCTGTACCAGCACCTGAGTCCTCCAAGCACAAGAGAAGAAGACACAAACACAAGCACAGGAGACATCAAGCACCAGCTCCAGCACCAACCGTTATTCACAAGAGTCCCCCTGCACCACCAACTGATACTACAGCAGATTCCGACACAGCACCGGCACCAGCACCTAGTCTTAATTTGGTAATATTTTTAACCATTGAAATATCAAATTACAATTATATAAATATATATTGGTGATACAGCTAGTTAGATCAAATATAAGCCAAATCTAATACTAACACTTGTCATATAAGCATCACATTGTTCTAATCACATCTATGTTTTTTACTTCACAGAATGGTGCACCATCAAACCATCTTCAAGGGGGAAATATATGGACAACAATTGGATTTGCTATTACTGTTTTTCTAGCAGTAACTGGCTACAGCTGCTAGAAGTCTCATAGTGAACATAAATTCACTCTAAGCATTTATTTGGGTTGGAAAATGTAAAATCATTTCAGGTGTACAGATCTGAATAATGAGTGTCGATACTTACAATTTTTTATTTTTATTTGTCATGATCTTTGCCGGGGAACATTAATGGATATGAATTTTTGAATCATGGAAATCAGGAAATGTCACATAAAAATGTCGATAGTTATGAGTTACATGTCAAATTTGATCAATTTATGAGTATGTGTTTATTTTTTCCTGAAAATGATTTTATACATTTGGATAGCTTAGCTGGTTATTAAAAAGGCCTCAAATACCCTTGATCATGAGATTAAATCTTGGACTCCACATAATTGATTTATTTTAATGTTTTTTATAAGTATTTTGTTAAACAAAGTATTTTAAAAAGCTTCATCAAAAATTTTGTTTTAATATATTGGGCCGACCTTGCGAAAATCATACTCCGTGACAGCCTGCAAACTTGTAACTGGAACTTCTAATTACTTACAATAGAATAAGTGCTTTCATAGCAGTAATGATGCATCTATGTTTATAAAGAGAAAAGAAAAGAAAAGAAAAAAGAGAAAATTAAACTACTAAACTGGCTGCAACATAAACGACAGAAATAACTTGGTCCAAATTCAGCCATATATTCTATGAATTTTATTGAACTTTAAGAAAAAACCGACATAGAACAATGTAATCAAGCTGCTTCTGTTGTAAGATAAGCACCAAAATAAAGTCAATGGACAGGGTAGGCAAAAGTTTGTGTTCTAATCCAATACTTACTTGGCAGACATTCACAACAAGTCAACATGCCAAGCACTCAAAATTCATAATGAGTATTTCTTTACTCATTTAACATATTACAGAATAAAGACTGCTGCACACCAATTACTAAGACGGCGAAGGTCACACCGTTGAAGAAGAGACTGGAGGAGAATAGTTTGAAAAAATAAAATCTGGCATTAAGAGTCTATAATAAATTTTTTATCTGATGGTAAAAAATTAACTTGATCATGGTGATAAAGTTTGTTACTTCTTCTCCTCATACTAAATGCCACTGCTGCAAACGCTTAAGAAAACTAGCGTAATTATAAAATATTCTATTTTGAGATTTAGGATGTCAGACATCATCATTTTTTGGTATAGCTGCATGCTCTAGACTATGATTCGTCGATAATGTAATGCATATGATTGCAAGATCACAACCCCTTCATTTCATCATTAACTCTTGTTTTATTAAATATCAAATCATTTTTATGAAAACATTTGATAAACGAATTTAAATTTCATATTCCCTTTTCATTATTCTTCTTCACCAGAATGAAATCTGTCACATCATTATTATTCATCTTGTCCATAGTACAGAACATAAAATGATGGCTATGCCTATATTAATCATTCTTTAGCAGGCTTGATAACAGAAATGGTCATAAATTAACTAACAATGGGAAACCCAATTTACTGAATGAGTGAAAATTATAGTTGTTGAAAAGTTATCCGGTGTTCCTCATCCCGGCAGCAATACCATTAATGGTGATAAGGAGAACATCTCTTGCTTTAAGTTTATCGTCATCACGTCTTAACCTCTTAAGTATCTCTACCTGCAACATGTTCAAGGGATTGAGAAAAGGAAGTCTATTTTCAATCAACCTCCTCAATGCCCTATTATTCTGCAGAAGTTTGTCGTGCCCACAAATAACTGTTACAAACTTCTCAGTTGTAATGAGCTCGTTCCTTAGCTGACAACCAAGTTCCTGTCTCTTCTCTGAAACAAGAGCCTGATCATACTGCTTTGCAATAGAAATGTCGGCTTTTCCCAAAACCATCTCAATCAGGTCTATTATGCTTTGAAAGAAAGGCCACTCTTTGTACATGGCTTTTAGCTCGTCTGTTTGTCCTTTCTCGCAAGCACCTTTCAAACCTGCTCCAACTCCAAGCCAAGCAGGAAGAACAAATCTGGTTTGAGTCCATGCGAATATCCAGGGAATGGCACGAAGGTGTCCGATTCCTGTTGTGGCCTTTCTTCTCGTGGGGCGGCTACCTATGTTCAGGAATCCAAGCTCTGCTTGAGGTGTGGCCTCATTGAAGTAGGTGAGGAATTCTGGATTTTCATAGACTGTACTGCGGTAACATTGGCAACTGATTTTCGAAATGTCTTCCATGAGATTACGCCATTTTTCTTCTCGGGGTGGTAGAGGGGGACGAAGGGTAGCAAGTAGCACCGCTGTTGTGTATATTTCAAGTTGTCTAACAGATGTTTGTGGCAACCCAAACTTGGCCTGCACCATCTCTCCCTGCTCAGTAGACCGGAGGGTTCCCTGCAATGATATAATTTGATGCAGTTTTTAGTGCATTGACATAATTTGATGTAGTTTTTCGGACTGGGAGTGGTGTTCCAAATTCCAATGTAAATGTTGATAACAACTTATTCTATGGAAAGATGACCTATAATCTAGTTCATGTTAATCGACCATATAATTTGTCTTAAAGTAAATAACAAATTTCAGATGCTCTTCTAATATCAAGCATTCTTTGGCTTAAAATGTGTTAACCAATATTCGATCAAACATGATGGTCTAACACACATGAAAGCCAACACCTCAATAATTTGAACACAGAAAACTAAAAAGATGGACATCAAGTTTCTACGTCAACCCTTACTCTAGCCGCAGTTCAATAGTTCAAATGGTATACCATTTTCCTATGACCATGAGTAATGAAGTCTTCTAATTAATTAAACAACCGTCCAGTACCTTATGAGTGTTATTCTGGACTATAGGCATGTTTCAAAAAACTAACAGAAACATAGATTAATTCTATGAGTATCAGACATCTTTCAGATGTAGAGAAATATGGAACATGGGACTTAAACTCAGCCTTTTAGACTTGGGCAATAATTAAAGCTAAAGATGCATAACTCACCATTACAGAGCCAGGTGGCTGGGACTGAATAGCCAGATAAGTTGGACCTCCGCCACGACCAACACTCCCTCCACGGCCATGGAATAAAGTAACCTTAATACCGTACTCTTTGCAAGCAGCCACTACATCCTCTTGAGCTTTGTAAAGTTCCCAAGCAGCGGTAAAGCGCCCAGCATCTTTACCAGAATCAGAATACCCAACCATTACCTGCATATAGGCATATATAACATTAACACATGCATTCTCGGTAATACCATAACATAAATGAAACTGCCATTATTATAAATAACCTCTTGCTGTCCATTATGGTTTTTAATGATATGTTGGCGGTACCAATCTATTGATAGAAGTTTTCTGATAACGGAACCAGCTCCTCTGAGGTCCTTAACAGTTTCAAAGAGAGGAACCACTCGAAGCCTATTTTGGAAACATATAATATAAATATGATAGAGAAGAATATTTACACAATTTGGCCAAAAAATAGTGCAAACTTGTCATAGAGAAATCATGAAATATCTTTTCTTCCCTAAGCACCCGAACTAAATAACGACTTCTAACTAAATATGGAACAATGCAACCAATTGCATTCTTCTAATATTTTTTTTATAAGCACTAAAATGAAAACTGCATTATTCTAATCTCTTGTTATAAGCACTAACATGAAAATTGTATTCTTCTCATCCTATGCTAGTCAATTTCCAAACACTAACATGAAAACCGACCATTTTTTCTTTAGATGATCCGAAAACCGACCTTAAACTTCTATGATGTGATAGGCACATAACTTTAACCTAAAATTTGAAGACAAGAATGTATGTATACAGGCAAATATGTATAAAGGTTACAGGTAATATGCATGACTCACATTTATTCCAGTTGCCTTATTGAAAACTTATATACATATTAAGATACAATTTTTCATCTCATGCATCCTTTTCATCTGTTAAGCTTAAAGATAACTTTGATTAGTTTCACTTTAGTGATAAAAATATCTCAAGATGGACTTACGTTCCAGCCGGACATTCTCTTCCTAATTCTCCACAAACTGTAAGACGTGCATCCTTCTGTAAGAGCTCTACTGCAAGGACATCACTTGCCTGACAATTAACCAAAGTAAAATATATTTAGTATCAACCCAAACAACAATTTTAATATATTATTGTATCCCAATATGCTTGCTTTCGCTCAATGTTGTACCCTCATAAGTTTACAATGCAAAAATGGTATTAAGTACCAAAGTTTATCAAATTCAGCGGCATAGTTAATGCAGAAAAAAAGACTCTATTTTCATGCAAAACGAAACACCAGGAAAATAAAAAGATGAAGAGAAAAGATAGGCAGTGATAATTGTACATGTCCTCAAGAAATTACTTAATTTGTGTTAGGCATCTAAATGTATGTTACACAAACTTTTTTGGTGACAATGTTTCCGTGGATAATTTCTAAGAGTAATAGCAGTTGATGTACATTTGAGGCCATAGAGATCACATAGGCTCCAAGTGAATCACTCCCTATCTCTGCAGAAACTCGAAACGTATCTAGGACCTCTTTAACATCTGGAGCAACCTAAAAAGAATTAACCAAAATAACAATAACAAGTAGAAGGTCAGCGACATAGAATAGAGAAAGTATTATATTATTTATCCACATCAGTACGTCAAGAGCTGGAAGCAAATCGCGTGTTTATTTTTCTCAAACACTAGTAAATTAATAGTGAAATTCAACTAAGTTCCTCAAATTGTAGCAGTAGCTATGATTTACAAAAGAAACTACAGAGATCCAGGCTTTACAATCAAAACAGTCTTAACAGAATAGATTTTATATGTTAAAAAATAAAAAACAATTTCATTCATTTCTAAGTTAAAAGTGTAACCAACATACTAGATAGTAAATAATTTGCAGAACTTTTAAAACTTGATTCTTATTGTACATTCTTCCCATCTCACCTCTATACTAGGAGGAACTAGTGGCCTCTTCCCTTTAAGCTCTTTGGTTAAGAAGTCCAGTTTTTTTTCTTCATTCCATTCACTGTATGTGCCCATATCCAAATACTTGGTAATTGCATCAAGTGTTTCAGCATGTCTAGCAGATTCCTGTCACACTGCCAATTTCAAGCCGCAATCGACTATGACGTAAATAATGAGAAAAACAAATTAAATCAGACCTGACGCAAGTCAAGCTTCATTAACACCATGCCAAAGGTAGAAACTCTACGGATCAGATCAGCAAGTCGACCATCAGCTAACACACCAGCTCCAGCTCCACAAGATTGCTAGAGGAAATTAAGAGCTAAACAATCATTATGGAAAAGGTTGTTTGGAAGAAGGGTAGGAGCGGGAGAAAGAGTACCATAGATTCATAACAGAGGAGAAGAGGTTCCAAAAGCTGGTCGGTTGTTTCATAGTAATCAGAAGGATCAAGTTCACATGGACAATCCTCTAGAAGCAGTTCCAATCGTCTACGAGTTCTCTGTAGCTAAACATGTGCACAGAAGAGAATGCATTTACTATCATGCCTTTGATTGACAATTTAACATTACCAATTCATAGGACAACAAAGAAAACAAGTTTGTTCAGTAAAATGTTTAGATATGAATCACTTACTACAGCACATCAAAAGCAAATGTAGAAATGAAATACTAGTGTCCATGCAGATCCAGTTAACATATATTATTAGAGTAGATCAGAATTCAGAAGGGATACCTTATCTTTTACATTCCCGAGGACAATTCTATAAGGAGCAATTCCAGGAAGATGAGGGAGTTTTGGCTCCAAAAGCTTCTGAAAACTGGATCTTCCTATTTGGGATTCTGCAAACAATTTCCTTTGAGCAAGAAGTTGTTGATTAGAGTTGGAAGAAGTAGAGCGTGGAATTGAGCTCGCTGAACTTGCTGGGGATGCATGACTATTGGAACTTCCAGCATTGCTCACAGTTGAAGTTGAACTCTTACCATCAGCGTCCTATCAGTAAAAATATGTCCATATATTACTTAAAGTTCAAAGGAAAATTCACAAAGCCTGCAATTACTGAATTGATCTACCTTGTTATTGACTTGATTGTAATCAGCACCAGGGATGTCAAGTCTTGGATGATCAGATTCACCATTTACTACAAAAGAACATATTCAAAGGAAAAAATAAATGCCATTAAAAACATGAGATGCAAATAAATGACTAGACAGAAATTTTGAGCAAAATCATGTGTACCAGCATAAGAAGGTAAATGAGCTCTAGATGGAAATTTAGATGGAAGTAATGAAGCCGTCTGATTTGGATTTTTTGACGGATTTCTATTCTCTGATTGATTCCAATCCGCACGTTTAGTCTCATGGTTAGTATCTGAAGCAAAATAAGTGATCACCAATTAGTAAATGTGGAATTAAAAAGTGTCAAACTTATCTTTGAGGATAATCATCAATGACATAGAAGAATCTTGAAAAATACTACATAGTACATGCAGAAACATTAAATTTTTGTATTTGCATTTGAGTACTACTCTCTCAAATAAACTCCTCTGCTTAAAAAAAACAAGCACGCACTGAAATATCTGCAGCTTATATCATAAAAAAGCATTAAAGAACATAAATAGAACTCTATATAGACGACCATTCCATTTACACTGCATCATTAAATATCATATTATACCTATGCTACCGTCTGATTTATACCAAAGTCTAAAACAAATAAAATACTGGACGAAAATGAAAACGAAACAGCAGATTTATTGTGTCATTATAAGAAACCGGTACGAAAATTCCGAGGAAATCGTAGAGGAGAAGAAATCTTCCAAACTTTTACCTCACATAAGCAACTATAGTCTAGAGCCAATCTCATAACTTTTACCTCACACAAGAAAGTTTTAGTAAGTTTGATTAATAGCACGGTCAGGAATGAGATCTACTAGTATATATAATATCAAAGGGATTTCCAAACCAAGAGGAAAATCCCTCAATGCACCATGTCCGTAATGAACAAAATGATCGGAAAGGGATCACATGCAATACCACAACAAGAGTATATATCTACAGCAGCATTCAGTTAAACACTGACATAATACTCCCTCCGTCCCTAAGTATAAATACCTATTGAATTTGGTTGCTATAGAGGTCGGTTGCTATAGAATTTGGAAGATTTCACCAATACAAAAACTAAATTGACAAACCTTCTAGAATTTCATGTGCCAATCTAGACAATTTATCAGAGCACCTCTTCATGGATAACTCAAATCTCAGACTATCCAATTCCCGAATATAGAGGTCGGTTGCCATCCATCTTGACAAAAGTGAAACATCTTTTGTAACCTAAAGAGGAAAAGCAAAACGAATTTGAGAATTATAATATTCTATCAAGACTTGTAGGACCATCCTAATATGGAAATATTCGAGTAATCTAATGATTATGGTTGTATTTCAAGTAATTGAGACAAAAATGCACATCCTGCCATATCCCGAATAAAAATATAACAACAATACAACAAAAGCCAATCAATCTGTAATAGGTAGTGTGGACCATGGGTCAACCAATGCCACTGGCCCTGTCAATAACCATATTACTGATACACCATTTTGCTCATCCTTGAAAAATAAGTTCTACAAAATTTGTATTTTCCATGTAAAGTTTATAATAAAAGCGTGACATCGGAAAAGTTCCAATAAAATTATTAAAAGAAATTATTCATTGAAATATTTATCATGTTGAGAACTCATCTAAATTTTGTCTGTAGTTTTCACAGTCCAATGATCACTGAACTTGCGATTTTGAAAATGACACGCAAGAAAAAAGTTCAGATCATCAGCAATGTAACAGTAACAATAACCATATCACTGTTAGAAACATCTCACCTGTTGAACAAGACTAGTGTAGTTATAAGAAAAAACAAAAGCTAGTGTAAAAATACATGTAGTATTAATGTATATTTGAAAAATGCTACCTTTGCTGTGACATTTGGGTTTCCATCTCTATCACCTCCCATCCAAGATCCAAACTTTATGGGAGTGCAAGTCAATGGAAGTGGTTTCCCCGTGTGCTGCATGGAAAGATAAACTAAATTGCATTAAAAATCTGTTGAAAGGGAAAGGATATACAAGTTAATCGACATAAAATAAAGACGAAAACCTTCTTTAAAGCATTGCTGACTCGACGTAAATAATGAGGAACAGCTTTCCAGAGTGACTGCTCCACAATACTCAATCCTGGGAGAATTGCGTTAACTATTGTTGAGGAATAATAACTTAAAAACATAGCTTGTTGGTGAAGGGATGTATATAAAGGTTTTATATAATATACCAGCTCTAGCTTCATCAACTGGAGTAGGTTTCTGACGTCTAAGCTCGTCTGTCTGCCATATTGAAGTTATCTCTCTCACCTACAAAACCGAATGAGAATTATGATTTGGCTGAAACACATTTCAGTTGAATGGAAATATAGTTAATGAATCGTACCAGATCTTCTATCACCATTTCTCGATCTTCAGGACCAAGATCAGGTCGGTCATTATAATCCAAAAGATGCTGCATGCATTAAGGGTAAAAATTAGTAATTTTAAAGTTCCAAGGCTAGCTCAAGACTAGTAACATAGTAATTTTATCCAAGTTTCTACAATAGAAAAATGAACTCACAGCAATCTTTGTGTGTTTGTATTGCAAGGTACGTCGATTAATTTGTGTGGGATGAGCTGTAAGAACGATTTCAACCGCCTGTGGCATAAAAAATATTGCAATTTTAATAGTAAAAGAGTCTACACTCTACATCCATAACTTAATGTAAAGAACAAAACAAACCTGTTTGCAAACTGTATTATAAAGGTCATCTTGAGAAATCCCATCTTGCAAAAGCTGGCAAAAGACGTCATCACAAGATTTTGCAAAATTTGCCATGTTTACGCCTTTTCGAACCTTATGATGGGTTTCAGCTATGCTCATCATAGTAAGATAGTGACTGAATGCACGTGCAAGTGTTTGAGCTTCTTCTAAGTTCATCTTGGATAATTCTGAAGCCAACTGCTTCTCCAACAACTCTGCCATCTCCTCGATTCCTCCCTGTCTCATATTACAAGCACTCTGCATGGGATCATAAAACAAAGACACAACACAACCAAGTGTTAAGCAAATTTCGGGAACAAGAATGAAATTATGAAGGAACCAACGAACTAACTAACCTGTGCAAGGATTCGAATTTTTTCAAGTTTTTCAACAAAGTCGATGCCAACTTCCCTTTGTAAAACATCTTTGAGAAGATTTCCAAGCAACTTACAGTCATCGTCGAAGCCTTGGAAGGACATTTCCTCGGCAATGTCATCAGTGGTGTCCGTCATGTTTACTCAAACACAGGGATTAATCGATCGATAAGGAACCGAATTAGAAGAAGAAGAAGAAGAAGAAAAGAGTGTGTGTGGTAGCAAATGAAAGAAGAGGAGAAGAAAGAATGAATGTAGCATATATATGCATGTCTTTTGAGTTATTATTATTACAATCAATATCTAACAAACAAGTGGCACCCAAGGCGGGAACGAAGGGATCGTTATGAAATTGTCATTGCTCTCCTCTCCTCTCTATTTATAACACTATACTCTTTTATGCGTATTACAAAGAAAAACAAATTTAGTGCAATTAATGTGTCTCATTATTCTCCATTTTTCATAGATTGATAATATCAATAAGTGATTAGAAATGATAATAATCATAATAAATGTATGTAATCATAATCATAATACTACACAACCTTTTCTCACTCTTACAAATATCAATGGATCATTACACAACAAAATTCATACTTAAAAAAAATATTATAATTCAAAATTGTTTTTCTCACCTAAGTTATTTCCTAAAAACACTTGGAAAATACTGAAATACCTCCAACGATAGTTAATTACCGTTCACACTGGTCAATGCAGATAGTGCAGTCTGCATTATGTTTTTTCCAGCCATTGTCGGTCTGTTTTTACCTGTAATTTCAAACGGCAATTCCAGGTGAATTTCAACCAATATAACAACAGTCATCAAGCATTAAACAACATTACATAATTCATTAAAATTACACAAATATGACAATACGTTAACATTACACAAATGTTTGAAATTCGACAAAAGTGAAGCATTATGCAATACATTACACTAAATCACATCAAATCTCTCGTGAACATTCTACACACCTGCAGTTAGAACAAACACAGAGATGTAACACGTTATTTTCAACCATGCTCCTAAACATAAATCCTATGTCACTATAATCCTCAATAAGCTTAGGATAATAAACTGTTTTCCACATGTCTTCGTCTTTATCCGCACCAAGATCATAATGCGGTACCTGTACAAATACATGAGATGTACTATGATCTTCATCACGAATCACAAAATATTTGTTTAGTTGTGTCTTCAAGTCATCCAAAGTGTCCATCGAAGTTAAGAAAACCTTAATCGTCTTCTTGAAAGCAGAATATGCCACATGACCTTCAATTTGTGCATTCATCAAAGTCGTGTCCCTCACAACCACCTTAAGCATATCACTCTTTGGTTTAAAAAGTTTAAGCAAGCTTTGTAAAGCCCAAGTAAAGTTATCCTCCTTCTATGCCGTCATGAATGCAAAACCAACCGAATATGTCATATCGGTTGAGGTGACTCCAACTATCTCAAACAATGGCTTCCTGTACAAGTTGGTTTTGTACGTGAAATCCATTATCAAAACAGCCGGGAAATTGTTAAACAACTTAACCGATTACGGATGAGTCCAAAATATGTCTTGAATAGTATCACTACAAAGATATCGTCTATAAACACCACAACAAACTGATCCAAATAAGGATGTGAGATTTTATTCATATATTCCATGAAGATACCCGACGCATTAGTCACACCAAATGGCATTACAGAATATTCATAGTGCTCATACCTCGTTCGAAATGCAGTTTTAGAAATATCCTCCGCCTTCACTTCTATCTGGTGATATCCGGATCTTAAATCAATCTTACTGAACACTTCGCGCCAACCAAATGATCTATCAGGTCATCAATCCTCGGGATAGGATATCGATTCTTGATCGTCGCCTTATTCAACTGCCGATAATCCACACACAATCTCATACTACCATCATTCTTCTTAACCAATAACATTGGCGCTCCCCACGACGAAACACTCGGCTTGATAAACTGCTTCTCCAACAACTCTTCCAACTGCTTCTTCAGCTCACCCAATTACGCTGCAGACAACCAATAAGGTGTTGTCGAAATAGGACTTGTTTCTGGTACCAAATAAATCTCAAACTCTACCTCTCTCTCCGGCGGTAAGTCGGCAATGTCATCCGGAAAAACTTATAGAAACTCTCGCACTACCGGAAAATCGCCAACTCCCTTCTCAACACCTTCCTTCAACGAAGTAAACATCATAAACACACAAGCTTCACCATCCAAAGACTTCTTCACTTGCTCTGCGGCTAAGAACTTCTCTTCTGCCCGATCCACCCGCTTAGAGAATGTTACGCTCTTGGTTAAACAGTTAATGTTAATCCCAATGATAACATCTAATCTATACCAAAAATCACATCCATATGAGCCAAAGGCAATCAAACCAAATCCAATTCAAAATCCACATTTCCAAAATTAACATGACACTTAACACAATCCAAGGAAGTGGTCACCGAGCCATTGGCCGGGGTATCAATGACCATTCCTCTCAACATTGGAGTCATAACAAGATTCAAACGTTCAGCACAACTAAGCGAGATAAAAGAATGTGTTGCACATGTATCAATAATTGCAATCAATGGAGTACTGTTGATAAAACACATACCTCTAATCAAGTTATCCGGCTCCTGCACCTCCTCAACATTTAATGTAAAGACTTTACCTCACGCCTTCACCTTCTTCGGCTTAGTACACTTGGTACTAATGTGTCCAGCCTTTCCACAATTGTAGCAAACAATCTCCTTACTCTTGCATTCAAAAGCACGATGCCATGCCTTTCTACACTTGAAGCAACTTGCCGCAACATTCTTGCAATCCGAAGCACGATGTCCAAATCTTCCACAATTGTAGAATTTCATCTCTTCTCCCTAATTGGCTTCGAGCCGCCACCAAAATCCTTTTTCTTTCCCTTATCCTTACCATACAATTTACCACAATCCTTACCCCTTCCTTTCTTCTCATTCACCGCCTTGTAGGAACTTGCCTTAACCTACACGTGTTCACCAAGGTGTAAAGGTCACAAATCTCATGGAAGCACACATACTGATAGATCTCTGGGCGTAGATCTCTCTCAAACTTGACACACTTAGACTCCTCAGCACCTTCAACATTGATGTAAGGACAAAACCTAGACAACTCATCAAACTTTGCAGCATACTCTGCAACCGACATACTTCCTTCTTGTTCCTCATATCGGTTGGAAAATACTTCTTCTATAACTCTTCCTTGAACATTTACCAAGACACAATAGCTCCACCAGCTTCCAATCTTCTCTTGGCATTAGCCCACCAAAACTCAGCCTCCTCCGCTAGCATGTGAGTGGCCAACCTCACCTTCTGATCATCAATGGTCAACATAGCACGAATGATATGATCAACACCCTGTAGCTAAGTCTGTGCTCCAGCAGGATCATACCGACCCTTAAACCTCGGAGGATGGTTTCTCACGAAACGATTCAACCTCAGTTCCTCTGCTTCACCCTAGTGCTGGTGACCTTGTGCTGCCTGCTCATTAGCTTGAGCCAACACCTGTGCCATTGCGGCCAAAGCCTCCGAAATCGCCTTATCATTCCTACTGAATCCTCCAGCCATCTCTACTCTACACAAAACCACAGCCAACAGATAAGAACAACAGAACAAGTACCGAAGGTATCACTATACCATTCGTATACAACAGGAATAATCACCTAGTTTTGGTTCGGACTAGAACGACATGGCTCTGATAACACTTTGTAACACTCTAAATCCCGAAAGCAATAAATCATGCAATTAATACACTAAATCAAGAGTTTAGATGCTACATCTACATTTTTCTCAAAAACATGCATAATCTGTTTTTCAAAATACTCGTAGCGGAAAATCAACAACATAAAAATTCTCGACAACATAGAATAATTCTCAACATGCGATGTGTCACTCCACATAAATTCATCAGCGCCTAACTAGACTCTTAGCGGAAAATAAAACGAGGAAGCATCCATGCTAGTCCTCAAGGATCAAAAGAAAGCAATCACCTAAATCATGCAAATCACATACGTCATTCAAATAAATGATGCGGTGGTAAACCAAACGAGTGCTAGGGGTTAGATACCGATCACATAATCAATAATAATCAAATGAATAACATTAAAGGATTTCAAGTATCACCTATGCATAAACATACACCTCATCCTATAATATTAGCCTCATGTGAATATTCAACACCATATCACTTACATCATTCACAAGCATTATCAAATAATAGTAAATTAAGTATGCAACTCCACATGTTTCACAAATTCACCAAGCAATATAATTCATCAACACAAATTTCACGTAGGCATATCCTTCACATAATTCACCTAACTCATGTGTATGCATTCTTTAGACATGACTCTACATGCATGTGGTACCATTGGATGTCGGAAGTAATTTTACTGATTGATCCCTCTACATATCTTTGCATATCTCTACATATAGGACTTATGTATGCATGGATGCCAAGTATTGACTCAATAATGCACAACACCAATTTACTCTACATATTTTCCACATATCTCTAAATATTGCATTATCAAACAATACATCCATACATCAAGCATTGATCAATTATAAATCATCTCTACATATTCATAATTAACAATCATAAACAATTGTCAAGAATACATCACCACAAAGAAACAACATTGCTTCATATAACATAATCGCATAATAGACGAACAAGCGACCACATCATGATAACTAACCTATTAAACACCTAACAAACTTTGGTTCACTCTTATTTCACCATGATATCATGTTCACAAATTCATTTGCAAGTTATCCGATCATAAAACCTCATTTTCACCAAGTTCGTCCATTTTCACAAAATATCCTTTTTCAAGTATTTCACCAAAAGAAGACATTCACGTTCAAACACATCAACACATCATGTTCACATATCACATAACATCAATGTAATGCATTCATTCTATCATCATTTCTCAATTTCAGTTATTTCCAAAAATTCACCAAGTTCGTCTATTTTCCTCATTTTTCAAAAGGAACTCATTTTCAATGTAAGACCAAGTCCTAAGCTCACATACTCCTTTCATAATCATTCTAAGCTCATTGCTACCGAAATTAAATATTAACTTCATGATTTCGTTTCAAGAAAACAAGTTTCGAAAAATCTCAAGTTCATGACCATTTTCAAAACAAGTTTCATCTCAAATTCATAAAATCATTTCAATCCAATCCAAATGATGTTCCAGTTGGTTTTCAAGCTAAAACAACAGTAAAACACATCAAAACAAATACTTAGGGGCGTCCGGAAAAAAAAACCCTGTCTGCCCGGAACGCCCAAAACTATGGGTTCTATCCTGAACAACTCGCCACGGCGAAGACAGGTGAGCTATGACAGAACAGGAACCCAAATTTTTGGGTTCCTCTCAGGAACTCACATAAAATTTTCATAAAAACTCTAATTTTGATCCCTTCTGACCCAAATTAGTTACACAAACTTTGTTATTCGTTAACATACTTCAAAAGACAATCAAAACACTTACAAACACGAATTCACAACATCATTCCATCATAATTTCAAATCAAACTCAATTTTCACCAAAAACACATATTGTCACAATTTCATCCAAACTTCTCAAACAACACTAACAATTCAAACCCCAACAACATACAAACATAATCAATTATATATATAGTGATTTGAAACATGTTTGGACATTAATCAATCGTAAAATTCATGGGTTTCACACAATTAAGCAAAAAATGATAAAAACAACTTATTTCAACCCCAACTATGAACTTGAACATATAAACACTTCAATTCCACAAATTTCAACATACCCAAATTTACACATCAAAGAAGAGCACGAATTTCATCCCACATAATCATAATTTTCACAAATCAAACAAAACAATTATGACCCATAAGCTAAGAACTTAACTATAAGTGAGTATACACCCAAACCTAACCTCCCTACCTCTTGTCTTCACAAAATTAAGCTAATCCTCTTTGAATCTCCCTTTGGGTCACCTCCTCTTTGCTCTTCTCTCTAACCCTCTCTCTAAAATTACCATATTAACCTTTCTTGTAGAATTACTAAAATACCCTTAGTCTTAACTGTTGGAACAAAGGGTGTTTCGCAAAATCACCTCTTGAGTTTTGATGATAACAAGGTATTAAAAATTATCAATTGGATATGCTAAACATTTGTTCAAGTGTACAGGATCCAAATCAAAGCACTATTCATAAAGATTCTGATTGAACAAGTCAAAGAGCAAAAGGAATTTTATTGAAGCTTAGAGCGTCTGAAAGAACTGCGTCTGAAAAGAATGCGTCTGAAAGAATTGCGTTTGAAGAAACGAGTCTGAAGAAAGCGCTCCTGAAGACACGTCATCAGAAGCAAGGTTATCAGAAGCATCTCATCAGAAGCCACTTCACCAGAGTTGACAAAGTACAGTGTACGAAGTGTACGACCACTAACTTTGCGCATGCCTCTGCAACCACCATCTCTGCAACTTGTCTCTACATCAAGACAAGAATAACAGTAATATTGCTGCAGACATTGTTCCGTTTCAAATGGAATGGATTTGAAATTAGTTCTTCATAGGATAATTATCAAATCAGGCAAAAGATCAATGGTGAAGAATCAAAGCTTCAAGAAAGACAAGTTGATGTAACGGCTAATTCTCAATGTCTCTCAAATCCTCTATAAATAGGGATAAAGACTTGAAGAAAAATACACACATATAGAACACAACAAGCAAAAGGCCAATACTCTCTGAGCAAAACGTCGCAAACTTAAACACATCAACAACTTAGAGAATTCTTACAATAGTTCATATCTTAGAATTCTCAAGTGTCTAGAAAAGCAGAGTCTGTTCTGTTCGTATTGTTTTGTGAATACCTCTGATTGTATATCAAGTATTCAAAACCTTATTCAATTATTTGTAATTGTTAAGAGAAGTCTCTTTCAGTTGTGATTGAGCAAAGGAAGTCTCTTGGAGTTGTCCTTGAGCATAGAAGTCTCTTTCTTGTGTGGTTGAGCATAGAAGTCTCTTGGAGTTGTCCTTGAGCATTGAGAAGTCTCTTTCTTGTGTGATTGAGCAACTTGTAATCCGACATTACATTTTAGTGGAACTCTCCTTGGAAGTGCAAGGGGGACAGGA
>Ga0315914_1003573_pt1 | contig 23584 bp, 10 predicted proteins | sample MpolenodulesMG_FD_203920 | JGI IMG/M metagenome (GOLD analysis project Ga0315914, IMG submission 203920) | Medicago polymorpha root nodule microbial communities from Los Angeles, California, United States - elongated nodules | ecosystem: Host-associated > Plants > Roots > Nodule | place: USA... | reverse complement strand
TTTTTTTAACTCAAACTAGTGAATTACAAAATATGAAATATATATCTCTTTTCAACTAAACTGAATTTTGTGATCTTGATGAAAAATTGCAGCCATTCTTGCCAATGATTTCATTGCAAAGTCAATTACATTTGAAAACACTGCCGGTCATGAAGCTGGCCCGTCTGTGGCAGTTCAAGTAGAAGGTGATTGTTCAGCATTCTTTGATTGTGGAATACATGGTTATCAAGGCACATTGTATGTGCACAAACACCGCCAGTTCTACCGCAATTGCGAGATCTCTGGAACCATCGATTTCATCTTTGGGCATTCAACCACCTTAATCCAAAACTCCAAAATAATTGTGAGGAAGCCGAGTCCAGGCCATAGCAACGTTGTGGTGGCAGACGAAACAAAACAAAAGAATGCACAAACTGGAATAGTCCTTCAAAATTGCTCGATCATGGCAGATGTTGAGCTTTTACATGATAGGTTGACAGTGAAGAGTTATTTGGCAAGACCATGGAAGCCATTTTCAAGGGCAACATTTATTAATAATGTTATAGGTGATTTTATTCAACCAGATGGGTATTCTGTTTGGGCTCCTAATGAAACAAACACTGCAAACTGTTACTTTGCTGAGTTTGGTAACACTGGACCTGGTGCTAATGCTCAAGCAAGGGCTAAATGAAGTAAAGGTGTTATCAATAAAGATGAGGCTGCTAAATTCACTGCTGAAAATTGGCTTCAAGCTAGCACTTGGTTGCCTGCCACTGGCATTCCTTTCAATCGTAGATTTGAGTCTTGAAATTTATATATTAGTCTACTTTTAGTCTTGATGCTTTAACTAGCATGAATAGATTTGTTTGTCACTCTTCGAGATGTTTGGTGAGTTTTCTTTTTGTTACTTTTTGAGGAATTTGATTATTTTATTAGAAGTAATAATAATGATTATTTAGTTGATGTATTTGTGTGGTTCTTGATTAAGGTTTGAAATATTTGACTTTCATGTGAGATTTGTCCTTATACATAGACCTTGTATCATGTTGTTAATTGTTAATCAATGATTTAATCTATTAATATTTCTGTCAAAATTGTTTATTCATTGACGATATAACTCAATCGTGTAATTGAATAAGACCTTACTCAACTCAATTTTATATATTATATATAAACGACTTGACTCAGCTCTATATAATATGAACAGAGTAATGTTCCTCCCGCCCATGCTTAGATATGCACGCACGCATGTGCATGCATGCCCACACACACAAACTATTAATTTCTTTTTTTTTACTCCTAATTATATACGTTAGATTATTTTTTTACACCAATAATAAGTACAAAATGTGTAAACTTAAATTGATTTTCTCTCTAATAGGGTAAATTTGTAAAGTAATACTATCAATTTTCCACAAGTTTATTACTACTAATTTTCCTGAATTTAAAATTTATTGAACATTATTTAAAAAGATATTAAACATATCATATATTCATATATAATGTGAGCTAGTTATTCCCTTCATTTAATTAACAATCAAGTCAGTGACAAACTCATATTCAAGAGGTGTCATTTCAGTGGTTAAAACTTGACTTTGTAACCTCAAGACTTTTAGTTCAGATCACACTTCAAACAAATTAAACAGTTGTAATATCCAAATGAATATTCAAGGTACTAGTTAGAATAAAACACTTAACAAGTCCACCATTTCTTAAATTTTAGAGAGAAAGTGTGAGATGTGAAAGATGATGAAAATGATTCAAAGAGATCAGAATTAATGGGGTCAAAGATGATGAAAATGATTTAAAGGGATCAGAATGAAAGAAGTTAAACAAGTAGTTGGGTGTGAAAGCGATTGTTAAATTAGAAGATTCCCCATGCTACCTGCCTATAAATACACAAGAACTTTTGAGAAAAAAAATCAATTCAACTAAAACACGCAAAAACATAAAATGAAGAAGTTTTCTATTGTTCTTGTGTTTGCAATCACGATCCTTGTGTCAGTGGCTACTGGAAGCAATCTCCTCTTATGCGAGGAGGGTTGTTTCTCCGATGATCCTTTTTGTACCTGCTTCCCTCCACAACCACTTGGGGTTACACCGCCGCCGCCTCCACCATTCGTGGTGGTTAAACCACCACCTCCACCACCATTATGTACCTGCCCTCCACCACCACCACCAACTCCTCCACAATGGTCGGCAGACGACGACGCTGATTGTTAGGTGCCGTATATAACTGCAGAGGCCAGAGAGATATATAAGCACCAAATAAACTCTCTGCATTATTATATTTTAATTAATATATATGTGTGTGTGTGTGTGTTTTTTGTTTTTTTTAGGAATATATGTGTGTTGTTTTTCTTTATTAATAAAAATAATGTCATCGTTATTAATAAAATTCTCATTTCCCAGTCATAAAAACTAATCTCATGTTGTACATAAAAAAAAAACCTATGTCATGTAAAGAACTACTATCACCTAAGAGCATCCACATCCTTGCCACTCATATGGGTGGTATAAATGGGTCCCATTGAACACATTATATTATCTCACACTTTCCTATTATTTAAACCACTCAACTACATTTTTTAAATATCCATACTACTCTCCAAAACTTTAAAATGGGTCCCACAAAACCCTACAATATACATCACAATTATATTTTATATTAATATATAGCACCAGGTGATAATTAAATTATATTTTATATTAATATATAGCACCAGGTGATAATTAATTTTATATTAGTTTATAAACTCAGCAAAGAACAAAGCCACGGTAATAATGCAGTGCTACAGTTGCCTCAGTATGTTATTGCCAAAAAGCCAAATATCTTTACTACACTGACACAATGGCTTTGGGAAAAATGAAACCTTGGTAAGAGTCAACGATAATGTTGCTCTAAAATTTATTACAACCACGAGACTAAAATTTATCTCCAATTAAATTCCATTATGCTGGAAATTATCAAAACTTAAAATTATCGTCTGCTACTTACCGGCAAGAAAAAAAAAATTCCTCTCATCGTTTTTTTGGGGTACTCTCATCTAAACATAGTGGGAGTGGTCTAGTCTTAGTCTCAGACAAGCATTCTCTAATTGAAGAATACTGTAACAATTACATAAAATAATGAAGAATAAATATTTTTTACATTTGATATGTGACCAATTAAGAACAACCCAAACCCAACCACCACTATGAGTGTGGGTGGGAGAAGTGTTGTCAATTTTAGAAAAACTAGACTCTAACTCGTGTGATGCACAAATTTTGTAGAGTTTCATATATAAAATATTAAATTGGCTATATTATTACTTGTAGAGTTGCATATAAACTCAGAAAGAATCACACTAAGTGACAATTGAGAGTGATCAACATGCACAATCTCAAAGAAGCAAATTAACATTTAGTTTGCATCAACAAAAATGAATATAGAATCAAAGTCATTACTTTGCCAAAACAAAGTAATGTTATAGTCTACTCTAGCGATTTTTGCAAATAAAAAGTCAAAATAAACAACTTCAAGTAATATAATATAGGAGAAACAAAGAGGCTGGCAAAATTACAGGAAAAAGTGAAGTTTCCAATGATAAAATTATCATCTGGATCAGTTAAATTATCTACAATTTTAAAGATGTAACTTTAATATCATAAAACGTAGTAAGCGTACAAAAAAAAAATGAAAAAAGAACTACTATCAATAAATGTACCGCTAATAATAAAAAATAGATGCTATGAGAGAGGAAACCGCTAGGGCGGTTGGGGATTTAAAAAAAAATGTTTTAGTCATATATTTCATTTTTGGAAGTGGCATAGTGGTTATAATTGTAAAGTGAAAGCATATGGTATCAGGTTCAATTCCTTGCAAACTCTTTTTTTCATAAAAATTACTCAGATCCACCAAAAAAAGCGGGATTAATTAGGGCAAACTTATCAGAACTGTTTAACATTTAGGCCCCGTTTGGTTTGAGCTTATTTTAAGCTTATGAAAAATAGCTTATGTAAATAAATAAGCTTTTATTTTAATTTATAAACTCTCACTAACTAAAATTGTATCTTCATAAACGGGTTTTTCATAAACTACCTTAAAAACTTATAAATAGTACATAAAAACTTATTTATTTGCATAAGTTGTTTTATATAAGCTCTAAAATAAACTAATCCAAACGGGCCCTTATATATATTAAAATTAACGTAACGTTAAACCTAAATAAATTAATTTAGAATTTGCTTGGTAATTAAGTTAACGAACTTAAAAGCATCACAACAAAGTGTGCTATGATTTTTTAAACCAAAATTCAAATCCTCTATTTTTGAAGCAACTTAATTAACCTTAAAGAATCCCCTAATTTGTGAAAAACAAATTCCCCCACTCAAACCTAAAATTATATTTTCACACCTAGAAATCACCATATTTTCACGCCAAATTAAGGAATTCTAAACTAAAATTTAAGTTACAATGGATATGAGTAGAATGTCTAACCATATGTTTGAATTTAATTGATAGTTAGTATGCTCTTTGAAATGTCTGTCGAAGATTATAGTGATTAATTTTAAATTTCAAGGTCATTTTCAAATTTCATTAGTTTTATGGATTAAATTAACATCCATCTACAATTTTTTGGACTAAATTAATAATTCACAACACACCAACAACAAAGGACCCTGCTATGAGATTTAGTGGTGCTTCTTCTGATATGTTACTCCTACTGAATTTATGCAAGCACATTACAGTATACATATGAGTAGGAGAAGTAAGTATGTTTGTATATTTGTTATTGTTCTTGTATTTCTGTTATAGAAAAATGTTTATTTAATATTAATTTCGTTACTATTTTTTCAGGAACACGAGACAACTCAAATGCATCAACAGTGGGAAAAGGATAATCGACATCAATAAATAGTCATATCTTATAGGACGATTTTAGGATATTATTGAGGTTTTAAATTTTTTTCAACTTTCAGGTACCATTTATGATCAAATTAACCTAAGCGTATTCACAATATTTAAAGAGCGAGGGCATAGAGAGACCAATAGTTTTCATCTTCCCATCAATGACCATCACATTGAATCATGTTTCATGTTTATTGCACTTTCCTGTCTGTGGCAAGTTCCTAGACCATTCATCGCCAATGTCTAATGAAGAAGGTGCTGACTTGCTTAATAAGCAACTTGGATTAGACTTAGAAGAAACTTAGACCGAGTATGACATAGGTGCTCAAATTACATTTAGTTAGCTTCAAGAAGTCTTTTACAATGCACCAATGGTGGTGGCTCTCAGAAATCAACACAAAACCATGTGTATCAAAGCCTCCCTTACCTAGTACGTTATTGAATGCAATACCTTAAGTGACAAGAGCCGGCAGTACAATTAATTACCGGTGCTGATAAAATTTTCAATTTTGTAATTCTCGACTCTATTGTTAGACCCATGTGGCACTATCTCCCGATTAAATCAGACCGGCTCGTAATTCCCTATCAGGTAAAACATGAGCGAGCATTTGGGGGCAACTTGGAGGGTCTATGGGCAATTCAAGGGGTCCAAAGAGCAATTTTGAATTTGATAATCTCAAAAGTTCCCATGAAAATATAATATTCATAAATTGACCCAAAATGAATGCGTGTTGACATTCGAAAAAAGACGAAACAGAAAGTTGCGCGTGATTATGTTTTATGCAGCGATTCGGATATCAATTCCCCAAATTGAAATTCAACTCCCAAACTCAGAACCCTAACCCAACGCACTTTCTCTCCTCTCCTCTTGTGTTCGTACGTCCGTGAAATCTAAGCAACTCAATAATGGTGTTCTACTTCAAAGCACGCCCTGAAGCTGGCGATTACACCATCTTCATGGGTCTTGACAAGTTCGAGAACGAAGAGCTCATCAAATACGGTTTCATCGAAGACATCTGGTAAACCCTAATTCCATTTCCTATTTGCCAATTTCATGAATTTCTTCTTCGTTTTCAGAAATTTTATGCATCGTGAAGGAATACAGTTATGACCTTAGTCTGATTTATGATTTTGAGATTAACAATTATTAATTTGCTGCCAAATCGTTTTGTTTCAGTATGTTTAGATATTAGGATATTGGGATTAGATTAATTACTTTGGTGATGTTTTTGTTGCTCATAGTTAGGTTTAATTAATAATTGTGATTCAATAATTCTGCGGTTATTTCAATAATACCATGGCTCTGTTTGGCAATGCCAGATTTTGAGCTTGTAAGCTCATATATGACAAAAAAAAGTCTAGTTTGACAACATTTTTTGTTTCTCTCACGAGTTAATAGCTTATTTTTACTGGTTTATAGCTTATTTTGATTAGCTAATTCAATTAGCTTATATCTTATCAGTTTTTCTCTCAATTTTGTCCATGTCATCTTATTTGAAAAAAATTGAATATATCTTTTTATTTATAAGCTAGTTTTGCCGCTAATTTTACCAATCACTACAAATTCAATCGCTGTACTATAAGCTAGCTTATATGCTATTCACTATAAGCTCATCCTTTATAAGCTAGCATATCAAATATCTGCCATTGTATGCCAAACATAACTATGTTTATTTGTATCACAAAGAATGAGTTTTTAACCCCTGCAATATGAAATTTTCAATCTACTATTTATTCTTTTCTCTTCCAGTATAGATCTTGAGGGGCTTGCTCTTTCTGGATGATAAAAGCCCCCTGATGCTAAATTTCAAAATCTCTCACTGTTTAAAATTGCGTTTAAATGATATTCTTATTTGGTTTTATGCTTTCGTATGTAGCTGGATTATCGTTGCTATTATTACTTTTATGTTAGTTTTCTTTTTCAGACCTTTAATTAATGATTGAATCTGTCTTTTGTAGGTTCCATGTTGATAAGATGTCTTCAGCCCATGTTTATGTCAGGCTGCACAAAGGTCAGACTATTGATGACATGAGTGAAGGTTTATTGGAAGACTGTGCTCAACTTGTCAAAGCAAATTCAATTCAAGGTAAAATACCGTGATTAATTATTCCTCTGGTCTATCCGTTTAGTTGACCCAAGGGCCAATTTTATGTATCCTTTCAAGTGTAGATGCATTTCAGTTGCATTTATAACTGGAAATCAGAAAGGCTAAGAGCATTTGGATAAACTTTTTCACTAGACTTATCAGAAAAGAAATGTTTAAAGAATCTTACACAAACTACCAGTTTTTTGAACAATAGCTTCTTGTATAAGTTGAAATTAGCTTTTCTATCATTGTTTCTGAAACTTTCTCATTTAACTTCTCTGTAAACACTTTTTAAGCTTGTGACAAATTTTTCTTAGGTGAAGAACTATAAATTTATTTTAGTTGCGAAGTTGTTATAAACTAAATGCCAATTCAAACCAGGCCTAGTTCTCATACTAGGTTTTAATATACATAAATCTAATTATTACTTACTATTATATGCATTTCCTTCCAAAGCCTAATTTTGTGCTGTTAGTGATTACCTTTTTTTCTTTATTCATGGCAGGGAATAAAGTAAACAACGTTGATGTTGTTTACACTCCCTGGTCCAATTTAAAGAAAACTGCTTCAATGGACGTTGGTCAAGTTGGTTTTCACAACTCAAAAATGGTCTGTTTTTACACTTGGATCAGTTGCCGTTTCTTTTTCAGTTATTTTTTTCTTCCTTTTTTTTTTTGCAGTAGGTGGGGTGGCTGGGTGAATGATTAAGCTTCCACTTTAGACTATCATTATCTGGCTTTTGTGCATTTTAGGTGCGAACTGTGAGAGTGGAGAAGAAGATAAATGAGATTGTTAACAGGCTAAACAAAACGAAGGTGGAAAGAAAACCTGATTTGAAAGGTAACTATTAAGTTTGCTATTCTTTCCTTTGCCTTTATAGTTTTTTTTTTTTTTTTTAAACATTTATGATTAGAATTTTATGGATGAAGAGGCAACTGTGTACTGTTTTTGTTTGTTACCATATCTAGCCATTTAATTTGACTCAGCTGATCTTGTTTTTTATGCGGGTGTGCGTTCTGCAGCTGAGCGAGAAGCAGTTGCTGCTGCTGAAAGAGCTGAGAGGAAACATCAACTGAGAGAAAAAGTGAGCATTGCTTTTTTCTTTCTTACTTTCAAATTCATGGAATGTGTTTGTTTATAATCATACATATAATTTTTTTCTAATTCTCATATATCACACATTAAAATCAAATTATTTCTCAAAAGCTACTAAAAGTCATTATAATCCGGTGTTTTTATTCTAGTTGTTTCCTAATGCTGAAATAAACAGATAGAAAATCCTAGGAAGTGATTAAATTTGAAACAAGTGAGTTCCATATCATTGTCAAACTCATAACATATTTTACAAACTCTTTTATTAGATCTTGACCAATGGTTGTGCTTCGAAACAAATTGATGAATGATTGTTTGTATTTTTACCGCTGTCTTTTTACCTGCCATGTTGCATTCTCTTCAGGGCACAGTTGTCTAAAATGTAATTTATTTTTTCCTATGTTCTGGTGCACTGCTTGAGTTCTTTGAGTCACTTTCCATCTTGTTGCTCTTTAGGATGTTATGTTTGTAAACTTTGTTAAGAATTTTAGAATTCAGCCTAAGGTTCACGGTGTCTTCTTTGCCTGCTAACAATGAAATATCTTTGTAGCGTAACATTTCGGTGTCTTCTTGATCTAGTTCAATTGTTTTTTTCTTGAACAATTACTAGAATTAAATCACATTTTTCTGTGTGCAGAAGCATTCTTTGTGACTGCCATGTTGCATTCTCCTTGGGGCATAGTTGTCTACTATATACTTTATCTTTTCCTCTGTCCTAAGGCACTGCTTGAGTACTTTGTGTCACTTTGTATCTTGTTGTCCTTTAGGATGTTATATTTGTGAACTTTGTTAAGAATTTGAGGATCGGGCCTAAGGTTCATGGTATCTTCTTGGCATGCTAAAAATGAAATATCTTCTTTGTCGTATAACATCTTAGTGTTTTCTTGATATACTTCAATTGTTTTTTCTTTGAACAATTGCTAGAATCAAATCACATGTTTCTGTGTGCAGAAGCGCCGTGAGGAAATAGAAAGATTAGAAAAGGAGAAACAATCAGAGCTTAGGAGCTACAAGGGTTTGATGGTTGCAGAAAATATGACATCCAACAAAGACATTGCTTCAGGAAGCAAATCATTCCAGGAAGTGGAGGAGGATTTCATGTAAACAATGGTTATTGTTTTATAGACAGATGACTGGTGGTTAACTTGCTGCCATGATTAAATAACCCAACTGGAATCTGAAACTGCATCATTGTCTTGGTTAAGGAAACCAAGTGGTGTGTGTACCCAACTGTGATTTAGGGATAAAGGAGAATATAAAATAGGGAAGGGAGAATGCAATGATTGGTTTTCATGCCTTGTGATGGTTATATACCTGATTTATAACTTTGCTTGTGACAACGGTTTTTATTTTATTTTCTCACAGTCGAGTCAAAAACTGATGTTTCTTGCTATAATTTTACGGGCTTGTCAGGTTTAAACTTTGCTTTTACGAAATTGTTAACTATGCGATAAATTATCAGGGCATTTTGAAGTATTCATGGTACTGGCAGAGAAGCTCTTTTAGTTTTTTTTATATCACAAGACTAATGGTAGGAATAGAATATTATTTAGTGAGAGGCTGTAAGAGTAGCACACTAGCACATAAGCATACATGCACTAAGTTATGTATATATGTAGATATGTATGCCCTAACAGTGGGATGATATTTTGCTGGTTTGCACATTTCATCATGAAGCTGATAAACCACTCTTGTTGGAGAGGTTATAAGCCAGCCATGAAGATATTAGAGACGTGTTTTCACTTCATAGTTCAAACGCAATCCAATTTACTACACTTGGAGCTGAATTGAACAGGTTTATTGTTATTATGGTTGAGTCTTGGTGAAGATCCTTATAATTTTTTTACATACAGATTAGAAAGTCTTATATAAAAGTCTTATATAAGTTGATACATAGTAAAATTTTATTAGACGTATATTGTAGATACTAGTTTAGAAAATCTTATATAGGTTGACATCTAATAGTACACTTTTATTGAAAGTACAGTGTTGATGCTAGTTTCATCAGCTGGGACGGGAACAACTTTGATACGAACACATGGCTAACATGAGAAATAAGAACAAATTAATATAAGTATATAACCATAAGAGGGGGTTGGATAGCTCAATTAATCTGTGTTAAGGGAAAAAGTCTTGGAGGTCTTGAATCAAACCCGAGCATGGAGTAAACTATTGATCTATCAAACTAACTACTAACATTTACTATAAAAAAAAACCTAGGATCTATTCATCAAAAATTAGCTGACCTGGTTGATTCATTGTGACTAATCCTAATAATAACAATACTCTGGTTTTTTCTAATGCTATAATTAGACATATTCTTCATGTACCACATCCATCCTTGGCTGTAATCCTCAAAACTGTCATGTATTTGTTGTTTTGAACCCTTGAAGGAAGAGACTCAACAGAAAAACATATATTGATTCAAATGGGTGCATGCCCAATTTGAACATGTAGATCCATGTTTCCTACTAAATCCCATGTGGATGTGAACAAAAGTGTTTAATTAAAACGATGATTCGATCAATTGAGCAGAACTGTCCAAAGCAAAAGTCCATTTTTAATCACATATTTCCGTGAAGAAAAGAACAAAAACCGTCCTGATTTGCCGAGTTTTATTGAATTCTAAAGCCATCGTATGTGTTATTATATTATTGAGTTGATATTTGAACAACCATTTGTAACAATTTTGGGACAATCATTTTTACAAACAAAATAAGGTATTGACACAAAAATCACAATAGAGAAAGAAAGTAAAAATATAATGTGAATATGAGGAAAAAAGTTGTAATAAAAATTGTCAAAAAATCATTGTACAAATGTCATTTCTATGTACATGGGAAGTTGAGGGGAAGAAAAAAGGCATTCACTCGGTGCAGGTCTTGGGAAGTAATGACAATAGGGAGCACATGCCTTTTTTGATAGGCTATTCAATCACAACAACTTTGAAGGATTTTAATTCAATCAAATCGATATCCGTATTAAAGGATAAAGTGATAACGGACTATTTATTATAAGAAAAACACTATTCATCAGTTGTTAGATAAAGTAAAAATTCATTTGCATTGGTGGATGAAGGCAGCCGATGCTAATTTTGTATTAAGGGTTCATAGCTGGTTGTCGTGCCATCTTGTTGGCTTGTGCATTGACTAATTCAATTTTTGTTCTACGTGTGTAAGGACCTTGTTGTGAACTTTAGTTGTCTTCTTTGGCATGTCTTGTGTTAGAGAAACTTCTACTTTGTTTTTTTTTTTGTGAAGAAAAGATGCTTATAGCATTTCATTTATAATCGAAGATTCAATACAATTGGGTATAGCATAATAAACTACGACACTAGCTAATAATGTGGCCTCTCTAGCGAGAGTATGAGCTACCACATTGGCTTGTCGCCTAACAAACTCCACCCGAGAGTTAGAAAATTTGGAATGAAACATAGAACGAGACGCTTCAACAATGTGCCCAAATTCAGATATATCATCTCGTTTAGCAGTAAAAGCATGTTTCGTGATTTTTGAATCTACTTCAAAATCAATGTTGTCCATTTGCATATCACTCAACCATTGAATAGCATGGAACAAACCTAAAGCTTCTCTCACCTCAAGAGAGTACACACCTTCAAAATTCACAGTTTTGGCAAGAACAAAAGTCCCTTCGTCATCTCGCAAGCAAATGCCAACACCGGTGCGGTTATAAGGGATAGAAAAAGCCGTGTCAACGTTACATTTCAAACGACCACTCGCAGGGGGCTGCCATTTGATCTGCTGTGGTTCAGCAGTAGCAGATGCCGCAAGAACAGCAGCTGAACTGTTCACAGCAGCAGCCAGTTGCTGCAGATCGTGTGGTGCAGGCTGAGTTGCGGGCTGCATATTTGTTCGCAAACTGTTAGCGAACTCCCAATCATCTAGCATAACTTTAGCTCGTTCAATCACAGCTGCACATGACTCCGTAACATCCTCCCAAACCTTTAAATTACGACGTTTCCATAAACTCCATGATAGCATAACCAACTGTTTTGCCTGCACACTAAAAACTTCTACTTTGTTGTTAATTAATATATTTCATTTTTTAATAATATCGGATGTTACATTTTTTAGATTGGTTTCTAAAAAGTTTTTATAAATATTAGAGATAATTGCTATCAATTAATAATGTAAAATTATTTTACACATGTTAATGATGTCTTACAACGTTAATAATGAATATGAAAACACACGAGTTCTCGTATTTATTAATTGACGTGACAACACATCGTTGAATACATGTGTAAAATAATAATAAGCGGACAATGTAGACTAAAAAAACGAAAAATGTAGTTAGAATAATTTGATTGAATACATACGTAAAAAAGTTTTGCAACGAAAAACCGAAAAAAGCATAACAATTATTTGCTTTATTTTTTTACGAAAAGATACTTACAAAAGTAATTTTAAGAATCAACGTAAGTCTTCATAAAAAAAAGAATCAACATAAGTAAGTGATATAATGTAAAAATATAATTAAATACCAAACATACCAACAATACATATTAGTAAACTCCAAAAAAAATATGTGGAGGAAATTTAAAGAAAGAAAATAAAAAATATGACCGTTGCATTTTTGAAAGAAAAAAAAAACTCAAGGTGATATGTAAAATGTGAACCTTGACTCCGACGTTTCTCATCACGACCGTCCATTTTGAAAAAGTGAATAATATTATTTGTGAAAAAAGGAAAAAAGAAAAGAAAAGAAAAAGAGAAAATAGTTTCCGCCCCTTTATGTTTGAATATTGAGAAGACCGTTTCCTTTAACACTTTCTCTCACTAAAACCCCTTCTTATTCTTCTCCCCACTTTGAATGTTGATGTGAAATTCTAGATCTTTCTTCAACATCTATCCATTCGGATTTGCATTTTCACACAGTTTCAATTTCCTCATCTATTTTCTGGAATATCGTCATTTCTGAAACTCCATCTGGTTGGTGAACGCTTGCATTTTGATTTTGATTTCTTCATCATGTTTATATTTATGTTTATTCTCCGATCTACAACTCATGATTATGTTTAAATGTAAATTCTATTTTAAGTTTTCGAATTACTTTTAATTTGAATTACTTATTTTTTTTCCTTCCTTATTTTTTTTAATTGTTTGATTTTGAAAGGATCGATTCTGTTAATATTGCCCTATTTCATTTGTAATGCCGCCATGTGTTTGATCCATGTAGCGGATCCCACTTAGTGCAACTTAGGTGATTTATTTTTGAAATTTGAATTTAATTTATCTTGATTCATGTGTTTCTTTGCAGGAATTTTTGCTTGGATAATTTTACAAGTGTGGATTAGGGATTAGAATGATTTGGAAGACAAATTGTGGAGATAATTGCAGACAAGTCGAAATTGCGATACACTATGGGAAGTGAGACGACAATTCCTGCTCTATTAGATGGTGTACAGAAAATTAGAGCATTACATGGGTAAATCTTAAAATCATCTTTTGCTTTACTAACATGCTTGATATGCATTTGTTGCTTTAATCTCAGATACTCCTTTTGGAAGTAAAATTTAGACTCAATGATATGTTTATGTTTGGAGTTGTTATTTGCTTTCTTTTGGGTATGAAATGATTTATTACCAAGGGCAAGGACTGGATCCTTATTTTACCAATTATAGCTTATCATATCTTTCATTACAATTTTCCTAAAATTCAGCTTTATTCTTAGTTTCATCATAATTATTTCTCAAATTCAAACAATTGCTGCGGTAGATCTTTTAACTGATTAACTAAGAAAACACATTTTTATAACCTTTTGAACTTTCAAATTAAATAATGTTGCAAATTTAAAGAAGAGATGCATCTTTTTACCAATAACAGAAGACCAAGATAATAAGCACATGCTAATGCCTTTTTAAGCTAGTTGAAAAGAGGTCTGCAAGAGTGGTAGTATCATTATACTTGTGACATTTTCCTATCACATTTTTCTGCCACATTGATGCTGATTTGATTTGTTCAACCAAAGTCGAATAGATGCACCCGTCCCTTGTACACTCCAACACTTCCAATCGGTGCCACATTGCTGGCTTAACACCTGATTGTGAAGTTGCACAAGAAAAGCCAAAATGAGGCACTCTCTAAACTTTCTCAACATCAATGGGGTGTATCCACTTTAATCTCCAATACTATACCTGGTCAATCAATGGTGGCAGCTTAGCTACTATAATGAGATTGAGCAGCTGCCAAACAAAATCGAAGATTATGAAAATTTTATATGCAAAAGGCAAAAGACATATAGTTTATGAGGATTTTAATACGTTCCGACTTGAAAAATAATTTTGTGCAATCTATAACATGTCATTATATATTTATAAGCAGTGAAATGAGTTTACTCTTACAATAAAGCACGTATTTGCAGGAGGACTACTGGCCCTACAAGGCGCTCCACTAAAGGACAATGGACACCTGAGGAGGTGAACTTTTAATACTTTAACATATCACATCTTTATAATGTTTGGTAATATTGCTCCACTGCAACTTTATTTGTCTGTTTTAGGAGTCGCACAATAAAATTTTGTATCATGTGAAATTTAGCAACTATATGACTTATTGTGTTAACTTTTTCACTTTCAATCATTATAGTTTAGACTTCTTTGAAGATCATAAATGGCTACATAATGCAATAGCTTTTATTTTTTATTTTTTTTATACATGTGCATTTAGAAATTTTACTTAATTTTTCTATGTAAAAATGTATTATATGATCAAGTGAAATACATGAATTCTGTGAATGCAGGATGATATATTGAGGAAGGCTGTTGAGCGTTTTCAAGGAAAAAATTGGAAAAAAATAGGTAATATTTTCACGTCATACTACTTTTGGTGTATAGCTGCATAGTGGAGCATTGGTTGTGTCCATTTCTTCATAAAACTAGACGAGCTTTTTCAGTTGGACCTTTACAGGCTTAACTGAGGAAATTTAAAATGGGAAAAAGAACCGGTGTTTGTTGGGGAATCAATCTATATATTTGTAGTAAACTCAATTTATATTTTTTTGTAGTCTTTACACCTATTCAATATTGTCTTTTGACTTGTTATGACTGTACAATGTGTTTGCAGCGGAGTGTTTCAAGGATAGAACTGATGTACAGTGCCTGCATAGGTGGCAAAAAGTCTTAAATCCAGAACTTATCAAAGGTCCTTGGTCTAAAGAGGTAATATCAACTTCTCATTTCTTGCCGGTGTTGATTATATACTTAACAATTTTGTGTTGGTTCTGACATGATAGTCTATTCTATCCATTTTCTGTTTGGATATCTGTTATTTACTTACCTATCAATCTGAATGCAAACAGGAAGATGAAACAATTGTTGATTTGGTAAACAAATATGGGCCTAAAAAGTGGTCTACTATCGCACAACATTTACCTGGACGTATCGGTAAGCAATGTCGAGAAAGGTATGGTTATTGGATTTCTAATAATTAATGTATGTTATGATTAACATAATGTCCAAAAACATTAAACTAGAGTACAATGTATTTAATATTTATTCCGACTAAATTTTCTTATTGCCACTTAGTGGGATAAGACTTGGTTGTTGTTGTATTTTTTCCATATTGCACATATATATAAATATAAATTAAATTATGCTTGGGGGGTTGTAGTAGTCAATTCTCATTCTCGCTGATAATTTTTGAAAAATTATTAGGTGGCATAATCATCTTAATCCTTCTATAAACAAAGAAGCATGGACGCAGGAAGAAGAGTTGGCTCTAATACATGCTCATCAGATATATGGGAATAGATGGGCAGAATTATCAAAGTTTTTGCCTGGAAGGTAAATACACGTTAATTTGGTTTTTGCATTTCATTTAAATAAGGAATGAAGTTGAAAAGTGCATGCAACCATGCTCTCACTTCATTTTTGGAATCACAGTTTCTTGTGTATTTTCTGGGGCTGATTTCATTAGAGATCTGGATACCCTACAGTACTGGCGTCAGGTAGAAAAAAAATATTGATTTTTATCAATAAAAATATCATGCTATCAGAATATGTATGTTTTTCTGGGTGAAATTTAGATTCATTTTTTACTTCTTTTTTAGTTAGCATTTAAAGTTGTGATTTTTCATTTTGTGATGTGGAAACAGGACAGACAATGCTATAAAGAACCACTGGAATAGTTCTGTTAAGAAAAAATTGGATTCCTACTTGGCGTCAGGCTTGCTTGCTCAGTTTCAAAATGTCCCACTTGTTGGAAACCCGAACCAACCTATTGCTTCATCCTCTGCAAGGTTGCAATTTAGTGTAGATGATAATGGTCCTAGGAGCACGGAAGGTGAGGAAGTTTCACAGTGTAGCCAGGAGTCAGTTAACGCTAGTCATTTTCCGTCTGGCAGAGAGTTGAGCATTGCCGTTATACAAAATGTGGAGGAGTACAGGCAAAATGAAGAATCTAATCAATCATCATGTTCAGAGCCATATTACATGTCTCTGGATGGTGTTACTCGCCAAGAGGTTTGCTCCTCTCAATTTCTTGAGCAAAAATATTCAAACGAACCTGGGAGTTCCTCCGCAAACTTGGACTGCCAATTTAATTTACATGCTTTGCCCACCTCACTGGACTTTGGGCAGGAATCGACGCAGTTGCAAAATGATTCTTTAGCTTCTAGTGAAAGTCATGACATGATTATTGTTCCATATGAATATCGGCCTTCATCTATGGGCAATGCTAAAGGAGAACAAAACATGTTGATAACTGATGATGAATGTTGCAGATTCCTATTTTCAGAGGCAATGAGCGATGAATGTTTTTCCTCTGGAGGAGTAAATAATGTTGACTTGTCTGGATACACTTCATCTCTTTGCCATTCGTCTTTACCATCTGATAGTAGGATGATAATGTATACTGCCGAAGAAAATCAGTTGGTCGGCTCTGAGGATCAGCAGTTTGTCTCGAGGGAAGATGTTGTGAAAGATGATAGTTTAAAATTGGAGCCTGTAAGTAGTTCTGGATGTGGATCAGATACGATGCAAACTTGCTATCCAATTGATGAAAAGCCAAATGTGCATACACAACAGGAGGAAACAGGAGGAACTCTATGTTATGAACCACCTCGTTTTCCAAGCTTGGATATACCTTTCTTGAGCTGTGATCTTATACAATCTGGAGATATGCAGCAAGAATTTAGTCCCTTAGGTATCCGCCAGTTTATGATGTCTTCCATGAACTGTCTGACTCCTTTCAGATTGTGGGACTCGCCTTCTCGCATTGATAGTCCGGACGCTTTGTTAAAAAGTGCTGCTAAAACTTTCACAAGTACACCGTCCATAATGAAGAAGAAGAAACGAAACCGAGACAGAGACCTTTTATCTCCACTATCAGATAGAAGAATGGAGAAGAAACATGAGATTGACATGACGTCAACTTTGATTAGAAACTTTTCCCGTTTGGATGTCATGTTTGATGACAATGAGACTCAAGGTATTGAAGATGATAAAGAAAATCGTGGACCAGCTTTTAAGGTGGAGGATAAAAGTAACTCTAAAGAGAAGATTGAGCAGCCTCCACTTGATGCCAATTCTAAGATGAAGAATGATATTGATACTACTGCTGAAATTGTAAGTACTACTTTTACTATTCGAGAAACCACCATGGTCCTTGTCTCTTAAGAATATGAATAGTTGTAAATACTAACTTGTCACTGTGCTCCAAAATGTTATTATTCTATTGTGGTCAATTGCAGTCCAAAGTTTGTAAAATTGACTTGTTATTTTTACTGGTCAGGTGCAACAGCCTTCTCGAGTTTTGATTGAACATGATATGAATGATCCATCGCTGTATTCTCCTAATCAAGTTGGTTTGAAATCAGACATAGTTCTAAGTTTAAGTGCTCGAAGTCATAAAAAATCAGTCTCAAGATTTAGCTCTCCTTGTGTTCGTTTAAAGGAGCACGAAAGACTCTCAGTTTCTGTTACTTGTGTACAATCCGTCTGTTCATCATCAATCCCAGGAGAGAATATGGGTGATCAAACCGGAAACGATGGTGGTTTTGAAACAAATAACATGTACTATTCTTTAAAGTGATTTTATTGTTATCTAATTTTTTTTCAAAGTTTTTAATGGATCACATTGTTTCTGAGTAACGTCTTGTTTGGTTTCAGTTTTGGAGGAACACCTTTTAGGAAAAGCTTTGAATCACCTTCAGCATGGAAATCCCCTTTGTTCATAAACACCTTTTTATCTAGTCCTAGGATTGATGCTGAAATTACTATCGAGGTACTATATGTTCTGTTGATTTAATTACCGTTGTTCTGAACTATTAGTTTCTTTCTCCTCGATTAAAGAAGTGAGCATGCGTACAGGACTACGGATGTTTCTTTAGCCCGGGTGATAAAAGCGGCTATGATGCACTTGGATGGATTAAGCAGATTGGTGAACACACTGCTGCTCAATATGCCAATGCTTTAGAGGCTTTAGAAAATGAAACTCCTAAGGCACTACCAAACGATGCCTCTGGAGACGACCAGGAAAACAACGATCCTCATAATCAGCCTGGGAACCATTCTAAGTCGCCTTCAAATGCTTCGGTAAAACTGGACTTTATCAATGCTTCGTTTCCGTATTTTTTCAACAAAATTTCAATTTAGTCCTAAACTTGTTAGACTGAGAATAGTTTATATTTATTAGTTAAGAACTAATTAATAGAAAGTAATCATTGAGGGGTTATTTTTTCTAGTTTTTGTCAGTTATATATCTAATATCGTAAAGAAATATATTTGTTTACAGGTGGAGCGGCGCATGCTTGACTTCAGCGAATGTGGAACTCCAAACAAAGGTGATAAGGGCAAATCCTCAGCTATGAGTGTTTCAAGTCCCTCTTCATATTTGCTGAAGGGCTGTAGATAGATAGCTGCTTGTTCATTGTTATGGCTAATGCCCCCAGCTGTTTTGCTCTTTGATGAGTATACTTTATATATAAAATGCCGTTTATTTATAGAAAAAATTATTTTGTTGTTAAGCTTATAGTACAAGACTTGAATTTGTAAGTTTGTAACAACAACAGCAACAAAAATTATCCCTAAGTTATGATGATTCTTGATTCTCCGGGCCTGTTTGAAACGTAAAAAGGTAGAGGAAAGATAAGCAGAAGAGGGAAGCGATGAAATAATAGTTATATTTCTCCTTTGGTGTTGATAGGTATGGCAAAGCGAGTAGAACCCCATGTGTTCGACAGTATAACCCGCGATATTAAGTTGAACGGATTGATGTTTTGAACTTGGCCATTGAAGTTGGTCCACTCTGTTTTATTTACAGAAAAAATGGAGTGGTGAATGTATAGTAAAAAAAAAACTGTTTTCCTGATGCTTTTTAAATTCGAATCAGTGAATCTAGTAGTTGTAGAATTTGTGCAATGCTGAAATAAGGAAAATTCTTGCAAGATTTCAGTTCAAAATAAAAAATAGAATGGCTTGTAGTTGTATTTGTGGTTCTCAGTTCTCGCAACATAATCTAAAGATCTGATTTATTTTATGCAGTTTATGTATTAAGGTGCAAGCTATGGGGCGTTCTGATGCTGTAAAATGAAATAGGGACAATTATTAATTATGTTTATTTTATTTATTTCAATTTTAAAATCATAATTCTAATTATAATTCTCCCCTTATCAAAAAAGCCCTAAACATACACAGGGTAAATATATGGATGACTTAAATGATTTCAATTTTATAAAAACTTAAACAAACATTTAAATCCGTAGAATATCAATAATATCAAATGATACTTATTCCTCCTGCGTTCAAAGACCATACAAATTAATCAAGACAACACAAGGAAAGCTGATTTTTCTTTTCAAAAAGGAAGGAAAAAATAATTTAAACTCCTAGTATATTTTTTTTTCCTTCCATGACATGAGTTTGAATCACTCTATAAAAGGTTTATGAAATATAGCTCTACCCTCCTACATATTTATTTATATTGCGTATGTGTACACTCGTCATTAATGCTATAATAATTTGAAAGGGAAGGTCTCTGAATAAAAATATTGAAAGGGAAGGGTGTACTAGAACTAATAAGGGGTGCGAATAGTTAAAACTGAAAAGCAAGTAATGGGCTGAAGTAGGCCTTTCCGTTTGTTAATTCCAAAACCCTAAAAACCCTACTTCAAATTTCGACATTGCTAGAACCTTCCATTCCGATCTAGAACCAGTTGCCTTTAGTACCCTATTAAAACCCTAATCCATTTGTTGAATCTCATTTCTTTTCTTTTCTAGAAAACAACCTTCATCCTCCTTCAAATCACCATCAATGGCTAAGCGTCTGATTCCAACCTTCAACCGCATCCTCGTCGAGAAAATCATTCCTCCTTCCAAGACCTCCGCCGGTATTCTTCTCCCTGAAAAGACCTCCCAGGTTTGTAGAAACTTTCTTCTACGTTTTTTTTATATATGTCTCTGTGTTAATCGATTTCGATTTAATTGATTATGGTTTCAAAACAGCTTAATTCAGGAAAGGTTGTAGCTGTTGGACCTGGATCGAGAGACAAATCTGGGAATTTGATTCCGGTGTCTGTGAAAGAAGGTGACCATGTTCTCTTGCCGGAATATGGTGGCTCTCAAATTAAGCTTGATGACAAAGAGTTTCATTTGTTTAGGGATGAGGACATTTTGGGCATTCTGCGTGATTGATTCATGGACTAGTGCTTGTGTTTGATAAAGTGCAGATTATGATGTTTAGGTTTATTAAAATAACTTCAATTTAGTGTCCAATCCAATGTAATTTGGTGCAAACATTTGAGAGGGATTTTCATTTTTCCTGAAATATTGTGATTTATGCCTCTTTTATATTCTGAAATATTATGGCAATGAGGATAGTTTTTTTTCTTTCTTTCTTGCAGTTTTGAATTTGATTTTAATCTTGTTCTGATTTTCATTTTATTAATGGTCTTTACATATACTTGTTCAAACTAGTGTAATAACATTACCTAATTAGGACCAGAGACCATAGGAAAAAATACCAGATAGCTGTGGCAATTCAAGATTGTTTGTGTGAGGATAACTTCTGCTCTATTTAGATTGTGCAGCGGATAGTGTGTATAGAAAATTTGAGAATTACATAGGTAATTCTTAAAACACTAGATAGTTGTGTACTGTATATCCATCCATTGTAGCCTTCGAACGTTCATTAAGGTCACTGTACCAGGCCAATCAATGGTGGTAGTTTAACTTTATAATGAGATTGAGCGGCCACCAAACAAAATTGAAGATTTTTGGAAGTTTTATATATGAAAACATTCATACCTAACTTATCAATAGTGTTAGCTTAACTACTACGTGTGTGTATTGATTCTGAAAGTATTGACTTTAAAAAAATTGATTTTGAGAGAATTGATTTATGTTTGAATACAATAATGCAGACAAACTGAATGTTGTTTGGATAGATTTATCAAAATTGCTTTTGAATGTATAATTACTAAAATGGACATAGCTAAATTCAAATAAATGTGCATAGTTGAATGTATATGTAGATTAATACTAAACATTTAAATAAATTTTCTAATATACTTTTAATTTAAAACATTTAAAACGTATTATCATTAAACTATTTTTTTACAAAATATTTGCCAAAAGGTAAAAGATAAAATATATTTAAGTTAAATAATACTAGAGTTAGTTGTCAAAAATGATAAAATATAACGTAAAAGGTAAAAGAAAAAATATAGCTAATTTGGTTCTTTAAGTTTTCTGATGAAATTTTGGTTCATCAAATTACAAAGAAGAAGGAGAATTAAGGGCAATAAAGGAAAATAATAGGTTGTAATAATCAAATATAAAATTAATGTAGAATTGATTTTAGGAAAGTTAAAAGTTAGGAATTGTAGCTTTAAAGAGAATTGTTTTTGGAGGATAGAAGCAATTCTAAAAAATCAAACCAAACAACATTCAAAACTCAATTTCCACTTTTAAGGTTTGTAGAAGTGCTTTTTGTTGCTGGAAAGCCAAAACATACAGACCTTACAATGAGATTGAGCAGCCACACACAAGAATTGAAGATGATGGAAGTTTTATATCCGAAAGACATTTATAATGATGATGTTGTCCAAAAGACATTTTATAATGATGATGTTAATTTGTGAAGAATATTGTTTGTGCAACCCATAGTAAGTCTGTGTTAGAGTTGTAATCTGATTGGACTACGAACAATATATTTTTGTTTTTTGGGAATTCACATATACATCTATTTTAGACTTTATTGGTGATTCTTTTGACTTTTTTTTTTCTTTTTAGTAGACTATCAGCTAGAAATACAACATTTTTAAGGTGAATAATCGAGGAATTTGGGTTCTAAGGTGAATAAGCGAGGAATTTGGGTTCTAATGTGAATAAGTGCGGAATTTAAGTTCGAACCCTAATCCAAGACTGAACTATGTTTACACGACTGTTTTTACTTGTTACTCTTGATATTTATCTTTCGTTTACTTTGTTTTTTCTTTCTTCTTTTGCAATTTTCTTACTTTTGATAATGCTAAGTGACTTTGACAACCTCGCTCAGCTTCACATATTTAGGAATGGTTTAGAACAACAACGTAATCTTCAGCTTTATACAACATGAGAATCTATGCCTCCAAATAATCACATGGCATTCAAGAATAGAGACACACACCTCAGAAAAAGGGAGGATTATCGGAGCTTTGACACCCACGATGCCATCCCTCCACGTAAGAAGTTTCTAACTCAAAGTTGAGGAACTCAACAAATTGCAAAGATACCTCGACAAATCAAAAACATGCAAGAGGATAGGCATAAACGCAGTGCGAACTTTGCTTTGGAGACGACCATATTAACTTTCGTTTAAGTCCTTCGTTGCTTGGAGTTGTATACAACATACATTGACACCATATGTCATTGTTTATATATAATAATAATGGATGATTAATGACGTGCAAATATTTGCTAAATTTTCATTAATCATGTGGTTAATGAATTGACAATTTTTGACAGGATGTGAAGTTCTTTTTGGTGAATTAACAAACTCGATTAACCAAGTATGATTCAGGCATAAAATGTAGAGAATTAACAAATAGTTGAAAGTCAATAACAATGGAGTCCCTTATTGTGGGTTATGAAATGTAGCATCAAAACAATCCAATAGCAAGGGACGTAAATTAGTTATGAAAAAAACTATGATGAAGTCGTGAAAATGACTTTTCTGATGAAGTTAACACTATAATATTAATAGTGTAGTGAGTAACACCCCATTGTTTGTACAGTGCTATCAAAAGTTAAGTCCTCATAGCATCATCAATTTATCATATTAACAAGACTACATTTAATCTAATTTTATCCTACCTTGTTTTAAGTGTAACACCCCACAAAGTGTAACATTTAAGACTATCACATAATCATCAAATCTGTTTGCATGTTAAAGATGCCAACGATAAAATAGTACCTGTAAGTCCAAGATGTTGCAAACATTACTAGATGAATTACTATTGATCATTAATCAGTAATCAACCATTTAAAAATGAATCAAACATTAAAATCAAAATTAACTTTTTCAAAAAAGTCAGT
>Ga0315914_1003572_pt1 | contig 23589 bp, 16 predicted proteins | sample MpolenodulesMG_FD_203920 | JGI IMG/M metagenome (GOLD analysis project Ga0315914, IMG submission 203920) | Medicago polymorpha root nodule microbial communities from Los Angeles, California, United States - elongated nodules | ecosystem: Host-associated > Plants > Roots > Nodule | place: USA... | reverse complement strand
GCAATCAACCATGAGAATAGGCGTGGTTGCTAGAGGAACACACTCACTGCACCTCGAAAGAGGCTTTGATATGCTAAAGAGAAACTTGTCTTTAAAAAGTAGGTCGAATATAAAGTCATGGTTTAGGATTTGTTTGTGAAGGATTCGTCACTACGATGAACCAATAATCCCAAGGCGTCTTTTATTTTTATTATTTTCTTTTAATTAAAAACCCAAACTTTTAACTTTCAAAACTTTCATTCTAATCATTATTAATAGTTAATTAAATTCATAACTCCCTGTCGGAACGATACTCTATTTTTACTACTTCGGTAAAATCGTGCACTTGCGGTTTTGCTCATCAAATTATACAAAAACCATAATAGAGGTTCATCTTAGATCCCTAGTCTAAAAAGATTTAGTTACACATGATAATTAAAGACAAATTACAAAAGAAATAAAACATACCCTAGAAATACTTGGTGTGAGGAGATAAACTCCTCCCTTGAAGCTCCTAGTGCTTGCCTTCCTCTTGAACCGCTTCATCACGAATCAAAATTAATGAATGAAGAATGCGATATTTATAGGGAGAGTTTTCACCTGAACTTAAGCTAAAATAGCGGGCTTTTTCCACCAAAAAGTCACAAAACAGCACCTTGGCCCGCAAGGAACAAGCACCAGGCGCCTAGAACCATGCGTCAGGTGCATGTGTGCAAAGCATGCACCAGCCGCCTAGAAGCATGCGAAAGGTACCTCATCATGTGCCTAGGAGCACATAATTGTGTGCCAAGCACATGTGAGTATTGTATGGGCTCTGAAACACCAATTTCTTCGTCTTTTTAGGTGTTTGCTTCCATATAAGATATCTTGGAACTTGGGAACATAATTCCTCCCTTTGTAACGTCTTTTGAGGCCCCTTGAATATTCATTCTTTAATCTTCCCAAGGTCTTCACGAATGTTCAAATGTTTTGCTTTGCCGATTTGCATGATTTCTTCGTGAATTACATCAAAACACCCTAACATTGCTATGTTTCAGAAAGAATATAATTACAAACTCAAATATAGAAAACATTACAGATGTCCCGAAATCATAAGCAATTGTTCTAATACTCTTCTATTCTGGATGTAAAACCTCCTGAAAATGACTAACAAACTTGCTAAGAATAACATAAGAAAGTGGTAAGCTTCTAAGAACCATATGATGTGGTCATCAGTCTACATGATCCATGAGATGTGATCATCAGTCTACCTAATATTTGTACATATCTATATGTCACGTCATTTTTTGGAGGTCAAGGCTATTTGACTAGCTTTTGACTCGCTAATTTGTTTCACGACTGAACATTTAATTTTTAAAAGAAAAGGGGAAAAAAGTTCAAAAACACCCCTTTGAAAAAGATTTAGGGTTCGGGGGTTAGTTACATAAAGGGAAGGTGTTAGCACCCTTTACGTTTTAGTACTCTACGGGAACCTCTTGGTTTTATTTAATTAATTGTGCTATAAACTTGCTTGTTTAGAAAAACATGGAAATTAAAATGATAGAAATGAAAAAAGTTTGAAGTGATAAAAAGAAAAAAAGACCTATTTATCTATGTGTTTTATTGATTTGGAAGGACGAGTGTCCTTTGCCTACGTACCCGTGAGGGATCAAAACCTCGTAGTTCGGGGTTGAAATTGACGTTTGATTTGTTTTTGTGTTTTTTTTTTAGTTTTTGAAAATGGTTTTAAAATGAAAAGCCAAGTGGCAAATGAGAATTGGTTTGTGTTTTTGATATTGAAGAAAAATTACTTGAAATGGAATTAAATCGATTAATGTTTGATTAAGAAAGTAAACTAAAAAGTAACGGATCGCTTGATCTTGAATCAAGGTTTGCTAAGAAAATGTTTTTTTGTGATTTTTCGATTATGTGAATGTTTTTTGTTGTTTTGAATATTTGACTAAAATTTAAGGATGTTTTAACAATGAAATAAAAATGCAAAGACGAACTAAACTTAAAATGCATCGAAGAAAAAAATATAATAAGAGTACAGATGCGTAAAAATTATAAACATGATACGAGTAAAAAAAAATATGAATGCAGGGGGGGTGCAGAAAATAAAAAGGAAGCAAGTCTGGGCTTTGGGTGAGAAGGCGCGCGTTTGGGCCTTTGAAGTGGGTTGGGTCGGTTCGACCCAGGAGTCTTGGGTCGGGTTAGGAGGAAGTATATAAGGGTTGCAAGACCCATTTCCTCTCATTTTTCTTTTCTTTCTCTCTCTTCCTCTCTTGAGAGCAAAAACGCTCTCTTCTCTCTCCTCTTGTCTTCTTCTTCTCCGACGGGAGAGCAGTGGTGGTGGCGGCGGCGGCGCGGTGGCCGGCCGTCCTAGACGGTGCCGCCGCCGCCTCAAATGTTTTTTTTTTTAATTTTTTTTTTTTGTTCTTTCCTATGTGTTTTAGCCTACTGATTCCGTTTTCAACCTCAAATTTTCGAAAAAAATAAACCACAGCCTTAGATCTAGAGTTTAAAGATTCGGAAATATACTTTGACGGTTTTCTTTTGGGTTTCGGTTCTGGTATGGTGATGTTTGAGTGATTCGGCTGAGTTTGTGTGTTGATGGGTCTCGTTGTGTTGGAATCGGTTGTGTTGTGATTGAGATTGTTTTGGGTCGTGATGTTGTGGTTTGCCTGGAATATGGATCGGTTTTGTGTTGTTAGTGTATTTGCTGTGTTTCTCTGGTTGTTTTTGCAGGTTGATTGTGTTGTTTTGTACGCTGCTATGGATTTTGGCCTCTCCTTTGTTGTTCTTACTGCAGGTGTATTTATAAAAAGAAGCTTGGCCACTAAGGGTGTGAGCCTTGGCCACCAAGGGTAAAAAAAATGTGGATGACAGCCTGTGTTGGGTTGTTTGGACAAAAAAGTAAAATAACATTTGGACATAAAAATAAAAAATAATAAAAGATAAAGATTAAAAGAAAAAATGAAAATAAAAAGGAATTAAATAAAAATAAAAGATGGAAACTAAAAAAAAATAGAAATTGAGAGAAGAGGGCCCGACTCGGAACCAAAAAATGAGGTATTTTAAAATACCTCTCTGCCAAAATTTTTACTGAAAATCAGAGTCCGACGACACGTGTCAGTGACATCTTAGGTCAAAAATTGGGGTATGACACTATAGATTTAACATCTCATATTCATGACCCATGAGATGTGGTCATCAGTCTACATACATCATAGTCTTTACGCTTTATTATTATCCCGATTTATATTAAAGCTTGACTACATATACTTTTAAGAATATTGTCCTTTCTGTAAATGTAATCTCATGATTAAGTCGCACTTAATATTTCATCACATGAACTATCTATTGTAGGGACTTTATTAATCTTACAGCAATGAAAGATAAAGAATGTCATATTTTATTTAATAATAAAAGTATACATGGCATAAGTTTAACATAAATTGTTGGCCTCTAGGGCTTACACCGACACATGATAACATACATCATAACAAAACAATAGAAAAACATACCCTAGAGAGAACAAGAGAAGGAAGAAATTCTGTCAAAGCTCTGATTCGTGACCCTTGTCTTGAACCGTCAATCTTCTGAATGAATAATATTGAGTGCAGGAGTCTCTATTTATAGCAAATGATTACTTAGAGTTTAAAAGAAGAAAATTGGGCTTTTTGCACCGAACCAGCTTGGAAACACAAGTTGCAGGCAATTTCTGCCTGCAACCAGGCGCAGATGTCACCTATAGGGGCGCAAATAGCGCCTGAGGCAGCAGAAACATTGCCTCGTTCACAAATGGTGCATGGCTAGGTGCAAATGGCGCCCGAGGCAGCCCTTACGGTGCAAAATCTTATGTTTTTCTCCCGTTTTTGATCGTTCTTTCGTCTGAAAACTCCTTGGAACATGAAATGAATTTTCTTCACTTTGTATTGTCTTAAAAAATCTTCTAAGAAACATTGACTTCAATCTTCACATCCTTGATCCTTCACATGATGTCTTGATTTGTCGATTTACATTGTTTCTCACTACAAACCACACAAAACACCTATGGAGTTGCATGATCTAAGATGAAAATGAATTACAACAACTCGAGTGAAAACAATAAAATATGTTCATCAAACCATTGACAACTCTTTTATCTCTCAACTTATTTTTCTACAAATGCAAAGAAAAGTACTATAAACATAGCAAAAAATGCCATATGATGCTTTGTCATCAACCACCACACCTCCGGAGGTCTCAAATAGTCACATCATTGTCGAGCAACCTTAAAGAGCGTAAGGGTTATACCTATTTGAGTGTTTGTTAACAATTTTATCACGAGCAGGATCATTTTTTTTAAAAGTAGAGATTCCTTGCGAGTATTCCAAAAGACTCAGCTCCGTCACAAGCTTCAAAAGCTCCATGCAAACACAGAACCTTTTTCACAATTGCTAGCTCCTCGCAAGCATATTGAGGCTACCGGTTCCATACAAGCATAGTCCCTAGGACTATCAACGTCTATAGGATTTCAAGTGTCGTACGAGCAATATGGTTGGTGCTTCTCTGCCCCTTTTCATTAGTATATGGTTTGACCTGACACAAACTATTTTGCTCGAAGTCATCACTCTTACTCGAGAGTAACAATTTAGGGGCTATTGTTCTGGACCGAGCAAATGGCTAGACCTATTTCCAATACAAACCATATAAACATGCCCAACATATAATTGGGTCATCTGCTCATAGCACATATGAAGACCAATTCAAATCGAATGGCAACGTCTCCCCTCTCACGTACCGCGAATCCTGCTCGGTGGTTACAATTTCGTCAACCGTAATTGTGTGCCCTACAACAGTGCTTGCAAGTCACACACACACACACACACTATATAATGGGACTTTATGTAGTCCCCATTGATACGATTCCATTCAACCCTAAATCCCCATTTTGCTCTCTTATTGACTTGAGCATCAGACTGTCTGCATGCACACACCACCCACTGTTTCAGAGGTCCCAAACGCCCCAGAATAACTACAACCATACATCATCTTTTTGATCAGGTACGATCAATATTTATATTAGAATTAAATTATGTGTTTGCCAAGATAATTATGCCAAAATCAATGATATGGCAGGGATAAACCGAAATTCTCTCAAATTACAAGGGGAAAAATATCTTAAATTTTGTAATTTGATGTCATGGAGGTCCAAAATCAAAAAATCTTCAAATTACAGGGTTGGAATCTAAACTAATTTTTTCACATGGGGATAAACCGAAAATCAATAATATTACAGGGTAAACATATATTAACCCTTTTTTTTTTCTTCTCCTAAAGTATCGAATATACTCACTAACATTAAAAAGACAAACATTAAATAAAAATTAAAAAACTTTTACGCAATAAATAAACTTTAAAAGTTTTGATTTTTATATATTAAATACACGAGAGAGTATATTCTATGATATTTTTTTGTTTTGAATGTATGATTATTCTATTATAATTAATAATAGCGGTGAAGGGGGGGTTATATATATGTTGGCGTGTATTGATTGATACTTTGATAGATATACTAGTACTAGTTAAAATGAAATGGGTCTATGAGTCGATCGTATCGTCACGAAAATCAAATATTTAGAGAAATAAAGGACCCTATCTTATGCTTAAAGTGCAACAAACCCACACCAAACGGCTATAATTGGCGTTACAAATTACACTTACCCTTCCATATTCATTATCATTTATAGCCTTATACTGGGTTTTTCTTTTTTCTTTTTCTTTTTTCTTTTTTGCCACAGGGTTTTCATTTATTCATCGTAAAACACTACACATAACCCTTCTTTTTACCCTTTTTTTCATCGTTTTTATTTTATATATAACCCACACGCACACACACAAAAAAAGACATAAACCTTTTTTTTTTTCTTCTGTGGGTTCTTCTTCTTCTTCACCATGTCTGAGGAGTACTATAATTCCAAGAAAACTGATGATATCTGCGATGATGTTTGTGGCCAGGTTCTTTTTTTTCCTATTTCTTTATTGATTTTTCTTTTGTTTAATTTGTTTTCTACTGTACTAAAAATATGATTTTTTTTTTTGTTATTGTTTTCATGAGTTTCTGTGTGATTGGGTTTTGTTGCCAATGCAAAAGTAGAACTTGAGTTTTTTTCATGTTTTTTTTTCTGGGTTTGTGTAAAGTTTAATTCTTTTTCTAAATTTGTTGGTTTTTTTTTTTTGTTTTTATTTCAAATTTGAATTCAATTTTTTTTCCGGGTCTGTGAAAAGTTTATCCCTTTGTCTCTGTGTATTGATGTTTGATTTTTTTTTTCTCTCTGTTTTTGTTTTGAATTTAGAGATGATTGATGGGTTTATCCTTTGATTGATAGGGCATTATGGTTTTTTTTTCTTCAAGTTTTTTAACCTATTAGGATTGAATTGTGGGTTTTTTTTTTATGTGGCATTAGAATTAGGGTTTTCAATTTGAAAATTTTGGTTCTTTTACCCTTTTAAACCCTTTTGTCTATGTAACATGTTTTGCAGAATGATTGTTTTATTTGAATTTTGATGTCTGTGTCTGCTATTATGAATCCCATTTTCTTGATTATCCCCTATTTGTATTTTTATTTATAGATTATCAAATAAAAGACAAAATGTGGTTTTTGGAACCAATTTCTGTTCATGTGATTTCATTTGATTTGAGGTTGGTTTGTGTGTTTAATTTGATGTCATGCAGATGAAGTTGGTTTGTTTGTTTGAGACAATTTGATGTCATTTTGTGAAATTAAGCATGTAGTAGGTTAAGGAAGTTTTGATGATTAAGCGGTGATTGTGTCTTAAGAGATTTTTGGTTTTCTATGCAGCAGGGAACACCTGCAGCGCTGAGCATGTCACGACTTAGGTGTATTTTGCGAGGATTGGACTTCAAGACTTACATATTTATGTTTGTGATCATCCCAATAGGCGTCTTATTCATCTATTTGCACGGTCAGAAAATCTCATACTTTCTGAGACCACTGTGGGAATCTCCGCCGAAGCCGTTTCATGAAATCCCTCACTATTATCACGAGAACGTGTCGATGGAATCTCTGTGCAAACTTCATGGGTGGGGAATTCGCGAATCGCCGAGACGAGTCTTTGATGCTGTTTTGTTTAGCAATGAAGTGGATATGCTTAATATTCGATGGAAAGAAATGTATCCTTATGTTTCACAGTACATACTTCTGGAATCGAACTCAACGTTTACAGGATTTGTCAAACCGTTGATTTTTGCAAGCAATAGGGACAAGTTCAAGTTTGTTGAGCCGCGACTAACATATGGAACAATCGGTGGAAGATTCAGGAGAAAGGAAAATCCGTTTATCGAGGAGGCACGTCAAAGAGTTGTGTTGGATCAGCTTCTGAGGATAGCAGGGATTGAAGATGACGATCTTTTGATAATGTCTGATGTTGATGAGATTCCCAGTGCACACACAATTAATCTCTTGAGGTGGTGTGATGATATCCCTCCGATTCTTCATCTACAACTGAGGAATTACTTGTACTCTTTCGAGTTTTTCCTTGACAACAAAAGCTGGAGAGGGTCAATCCATAGATACCAGACCGACAAGACAAGGTATGCACACTATAGACAGTCTGATCTACTGCTGTCGGATGCTGGCTGGCACTGCAGTTTCTGTTTCCGTCATATCAGTGAATTTGTATTTAAGATGAAAGCTTACAGCCACTACGATCGAGTGCGATTCCCTCATTACTTAAACCCTGACCGGATTCAGAACGTGATATGCAAAGGTGCTGACTTATTCGACATGCTTCCGGAAGAGTATACATTTAAGGAGATCATTGGAAAACTAGGACCGATTCCTCATTCTTATTCAGCAGTGCATCTTCCTGCATTTTTGTTAAATAATGCCGATAGATACAAGTACTTGTTACCTGGTAACTGCAGAAGAGAAAGTGGCTGACTCTGAATGTAGGTGTTTATTTTAAATTTTGGTACAAATTGGACTCTTTTGAATGATTCATAGGGTCATTCTTAAGAGAGGGATACTCAGATAGATAAGCCTGATAAGATTTTGAAATTTGACAGTAACCTCTGTTTATCCAATTTTCGAAACCCTATTGGAGGGAAAAGTGGTTTTTTATGCCTTTTGGGCAAGCTTTTGTACCTTATAATTGGGTTTGCATGAACCTTCAACTTGCCTAATAGTTGCATGGGATTTGAATTTTATTGGATAAGTTATACACATTGCAACCTCTTTGGTTGCTTACTGATTTAACTTTAATTCAATTGCTTCGCAGCCCCCATTTTTATTTCTTTAGATTTCTCTTTCCAGTGTTATTGTTCGCTGTCTTGTGTATATTTTCATTTTATTTTTCTGAATTTCATGAGATATCAAGTGATGCAGTTATTATTATCAGAGGAAAATGATCGGTTGGAATCAGGGTGCTACTGTTGTCATCAGAGAATTGAACTTGGTCTCGACCGTTGAGTGAATAAGATTGGACGGCTCGTAACTTGAAATACGAGTTGTTCAATCTTCATTTGACGACTGAGATGCATATATCTACATGAACTTGTGTCTGCAATACATCCATCCACTTTTCTTTGAATGTGGATATATTGCTTTAAGGGTACCAAAATGCAATTTTCCTTTTAAAAATATTTTCAAGGTTTGGTACCTAATATTTATGACAATTAGACTTTACATGTCCTATGTGCCTATGTCACATGATTTCCCGCTCCCTGCAAATTATTAAAACTTGCTATCATCATCATGTAATACTTTGCATGTCCTATGCCTATGTCACATGATTTCCCCCAAGTTTGTAAATATTGTCCATCAATTTTGTTTAAAGAATATTGGTCAAGTTTTTTTCTTTCTTTTAAACATAAATGGATTCTGTGTTACCCATTTGGGGTTGGCCTCGTGGTTTGCTCGGGATTTTGGAGTGTGTTCCTCTCAAGGTCTCAGGTTCAATTTTTTCTGGTGTCAATTTCGGTGGTCAAGTCTATACAAAGCTTTGTTCTAGCTTTAAACGGGGCCCCTTTAAGTGGACGGTGGGATTGGTTCCCTCGGATTAGTCAGTCCTTGAATTAGATACCGAGTTTAAAAAAAAAAGAAAAGAAAAGGATTTTGTGTTGACTTGGTTGAGTAACAATTGACTTCACATTTTACTTGGAAATTTCTTTTGGAAGACTTGGAGGAATAAACTAGCTTTTCAGCAAACAATGAAAGTGCCTTGAGCAACATTTTTGTTTTTTTTAAGAATTCATATTGGAGTGTCCCTACCATCAAAACGAGTAAAGAGCACGTCTAAAAATTAGTGATCCTACTTATCTCTTTAATTTTTCAATGCTCATATCCTTTCTCTCATTGACTCATTTATTGATTTTTGGTATTGTGAGTCTCATATTAATGAGCAAGTCAATTTCCTAAGACATGGTTTCCATGAGCATGCTAACACTTGTTTGTTGACCTTTTCTGTTTGATGTGTCTTTTAAGTAAGATTCTTTGATTGTGCGTCTTTCTTGTGATTGATTGTGAAAAGAAATTGAAAAGAGAAAATAGTGAGAAAAAATGTGGGATGTAGCATATTCCCTCCTAAATGGATTGCTCCCTAAATGAAGCACATAAATGATAAGTAGGTAAAAGGTAGCTGAGGTACGTGTACTCGATTTTTAACCATATATGTAAATTAACCTTTCAACTATCACTTATGCTTCCTTAAAAAAAAAACCACTTCCTTTGTTCCTAATTATAATTATAAGACTACTTAAAAAAATGTTTATCCTTTAATATAAGATTGTCTACAAATTTTTAAATGTATTTATTATTCTTTTTCTATCTATACCCCTTATTAATAGTATCAATGTATCTTGGAATATGAAAAGTTAATATTAAATATAATGGGTTAAATATGTTTTTGGTCCCTATAAATATATCAACTTTTTGTTTTAGTCCCTTTAAAATTTTTCTTCAACTTTTGGTCCTATAAAATTTTCAATCATACTTTTGGTTCCTCCTTTAAAGTAAATTCATATGTAGAATTCATATTTTTCAATAAAATTTTGCAGAAAAATGCATAATATTATAAGGATCTCTCCCAAAAAAATTTAGATTTTTTTTACCAAAACATGAATTAAATATGAATTTTTATATTTTTAGTTGTAAAAAATTCATATTTAATTCATGTTTTGTGAAAAAAAATATTTTTTTTTTGGAGTGATTTTTATAATATTCTATACATTTCTGCACAATTTCATTAAAAAAATACAATAATTTACTTAAAAATAGGGACCAAAAGTAGTGATTGAAAATTTTATAGGGACTAAAAGTTGAAGGAAAATTTTAGAGGGACTGAAATAAAAATTTGGTATATTTATAGAGACCAAAAACATAATTTAACCCAAATATATTTATATACTTCCTCCGTCCCATATTATAAGTAAAAAAAAAAAAACACACTTATTAAGAAAACTAAAACATAGTAGTTTGTAACATAGTTTTTTGTGTTATCTTTGAAATAAGTTTTATAGGAAGATGTAAAAATAATTTTCGTTGGTTGTTGATTATAGAAAAAATGAAAGGGAGAGCAAATTGAATGTAGTTTGCATTTAATTTTTCTTTGAAAAAGATGATTATTTGAAATAACATAATTAAATATGATAAAAGTTGGTTTCTTTTGCTTATAATTTGGGACAAAGAAAATGAATTTTTTTTTTGTTTATAATTTAAGGCAAAGAAAATGAGTTTTTTTTTTCTCACAAAGGACAATTTGGTAATAAACATATATTTGTGAAACCTTGATTACTCTAATAACTTTTCTTAATAATCATGTTTTTTGTAAGAGAAATGGTATTTGAACAATTTTTAAACAATTTTTGTGACAACTCTCATATTCTCATCGTACTTTTATTCTCTCTCCCCCATTTTCTCTCTCTATCTCTATCTCTCTGTTGTTATTGTCCAATAAAAAGATAAACAAAAAGGTTATCACTAAAGTTGTTTAAAATTGGTTGTCTAAATATCATTATTATTTTATAAATTACTCATATAAAAAGGGACGAAGGAAGTACCACTTTTTTTATATTTCTTGATGGAGTAATAGATGAGAAAACACATACATATTCCCTCCCAATATTACTGTAATATATTCCTATAAAATATATTAGTTTATGGTATGTGCGAAAATCCATTCAAATATTTACACCATGTTCATCATGGATTTTATGTGCTAAGATACGCAGGTACACATGTTTTTTTCCCACCATTTTGTATGATAAATTTATAAAAAAAACATAAAAAATTACATGCGAAAGTGTGAACAACCTCATTTCTTTATCTATTAATAACTCAAAAAGAAGAAAATACAGTTTTACAATTGTATATAATGTCACCAAGCCCTGTCAATTAGAGAAGAAGCTATCCCCCACCAATTTTGAATCTAGTTCAAAATTTATAGGTCTCAAATAAAGTTCATGAACCCAATTAAAATCAGATAGGAATCCAACAGCTTCACTAATATGCAACTCACACTTTAATGCAAAACAATCAATTTTTGCAATGATAAAAACACCATTTTCATCTCTTAAACAATAATGTCAATTCATACTTGATCGTTACTAGTTGAGAAGCGGCGTCAATATTGCATTTTACACACGGTCCACACACTAGACCAATCATGCAGAAAATCAATCGCATGTATTCGCATAGACATGTTGCGGTGCATAATTATTCTTCAATAGTTTTTTTTTTTGAGGGGTCTTCCATAGTTTGTTATTGTGATGTACTCCAAATAATAGTGAAGAGAAAATACTTGAAACCATGATACAATTGTAGAATTTAAGGATGTCAAAGTCAGAATTTTGCTTCGGGTTAAAAGGGAATAGTAAAATCATAAATCGTTAAATCGCAATAAAAATCAAAGAATTTTACTCCAGGACTTTTGTAGAATCGATATAGAATAGCAAAATTGCAAATAAAATCGCATTCAAAATTGAGGATTCTACCAAAACAAAAACAATGCTAAATATATGTTATAAATTGCATATAGTCATAAATCGGGTCATGGGTACAAATCGGGTCATTTGACGAACTATGTCAAAAATTGACCCGTATCAAAAAATGGACAAAATCCTTTAAAATCCTGCGATTTTGAACGGATTTCACGATTTTGTGCTATTTGGCTAGGATTCTGCATTTTGAGATTCTGCTAAGTAAGTTGCAAAATCCTGAATTTTGAAAGTTAAGTCACGATTTTGACAACAATGGTAAAATTGTTTCACAATATATAATTGCAAAGTTTCGAAACACTCCAAAGTAGAATTGTTATTATGAAATAAAACAGAAATAAATACAAGCCTAGTTAAAGAAGTGCTCCAAAAAGATCTGTTTCACCATTGTTGTGGCTCATCTCTCCATCTTGAATCAATAATAACCTGTTTTAAATAAAAAAAAGCGGGGATGCTTGATATGCACGGTCTACCATATGAAACACACCAGATGCCGCAGCAATACTAACTTTATCACAAACTGCTTGTATTTGTGAAAGTGTAGCATTCATCTGATTGCGACTATCCATATGAAATATTGGCAATGTCATTCAAATGGAATAGATGAAAAAGTGCAATGTCAAAAGTAAAAAAATTAGGGGAATAGATTTGTTTGAAAACAGAAAAAGCTAATTGGGATTGACCAGTTGTAAATAGAGAATCCATAAATAAGTTTGAAGCAAAGGTATTTGTAAGGGTATAAGTATAATTGTTGGGATGTAGAAAAATATTTTCTTTTGTTATGTAGGTCTAAATCAAACACTTATTATTTGACAAAAATAAAGAGTAAATGGACAAGTTAGGCCAAACCCACACATCTATCAACAAAAAAAATTAAAATCAAAATAATGTTTATTCTTAATTTGCAATTGTTTAAATTATCATCAATTATTTTTATTAGGGGGCATTTTTAATATTAGAGTCGAGCCTCCAATTTTATTGGAACGACCCTGAATTAATCATTAACTCATAATAAAATTACGAAAAATAACGGAATAAAATGAGGAACATGAGGAACTTTGTGTCTTGATCATACATTTTTCCCTAAATTTTTCATTCCTTCATTCATACATACATTCATTCAATCAATTGCATACATTTTCGTGTTTTGGAAAGTTTAGAAAATGAGGAACTATGTGTCTTTGTTTGCTGTTAAATGACTTAAGTCATGCTGCGTGACTTAACTCACACTACGTTACTTAAGTCACGCAGCAATTACAACGTGCGTTAGTTAAGTCACGTAGCGTGACTTAACTAACGCAAAGACATTATAGTCTTTTCAGCTGGGCGCGAGCAAAATGTGCTGGAAGAAGAGCAGAATTCTTACCTTTTTCTAGGAATGGAGCCTAAGAATTGGAATTCAAATAGTTTCTTACCTTTTTCTACCATTTCAAGGAAGTTATCACCAGCAAAACCTAGGAAGAGTTGTGTTACCAAGTGTTGAAAAGCAAAAATATAGTAAAAATACGGGAAAATTAACATTATACATCAAAGAGATCCAAGCATAGAGAATTATCCAAAGTTTCATTGTGCAGGAAATAACATTTATTTAAAATAGAATTCAACCCAAAATGTCTCTCTAATCAAAATCGATTCTGCAAAATCCCAATTATTAGTTGAACAATACGATAAACTAAGACATGAATAATACAAAATTATCTGGTGTGATGGCGTCATGTCAATCACTTCATATTTCGAACTTAACCTCTTTATTGAGAAAGTGAAACCTAAACTGTGAGAGACAAAGTAGAAAGCACAATGGAAAGAATTTTCATTATTTCACAATTGAGTTGTTACAATGATGAAGAACTTATTTTTGAGTTTGTTACAATGATAAAGAACTAGCCTAATTAACATGGACTACTGTACTCTATCATAGCTCTCTCTAACTGTAATAACATATTACATGCTTATGTGGCAAGTTAGTTAGAGCCATGTGAGGTTGCTTGTTTCTTAAGCAATCTTTCTTCTTCTTCCATTCTTAACACTCTTCTCCAATTTTTTCTTGTTATCTATCAGCACATATGATAGACAAGTAGCCACAAGAAAAACAACACGAGGATGAGTCATCATTATAAAAGATATAAAATGAGAGGAGTTAGGTAAACTAAATCCACACAATGATCATATCAATAACATAAAAAAAATAACTGCCTAACAAAAAACATAAAAAAAAAATAACACGTAGCAACTAGCAAGCAGGGAGAACATTAAAATAATGCTATTCCCACATTAAAGGATGCTGGGAAACACCATTAAAATACCAAAATAACCTCATCGGCAGTTAAGTGTCGATGACTTTTAACCAGTGATAGTTAACTACCGAAGAAAATTAGGGTTAAATTCGTTATTTTATGGTGTTTCTTAGCCTTCACAAGAGTGTAAACAACAATTTTCAGAACATTATGGTGTGATGGTTTATAAGTATGTTCTTGGTCGTCGCCAAGTATAGTTATCTGGACCTGACCCGGTTGCGAATTAAAATTGGTTGCAATGTAATTGTATTGTCCAAAAATGAAAAATATATGTAATTGTGAGTTGTGCCTAAAGAAGCAAGAGGTGATGGAGGAATGGAAAGCATATATTGTGCTGGTGGTGGGAGATAGCACTCGATGGAGGAATATGTGATTTTTCCACAAATGTTACGGTGGCTGCATACGAGGAAAGCACAAAGAGGTGATTGTAGTAAGTATGGACTCTTCATCAAGAAAATTTTAGGATATATGTTAAAACTCATTTTAGTAATATGCACGTCGAAGAGCAATTGTGATCTAAATTATCTAAACATCAAATTTTTTTATAAATCACTTTTGGTGTGAAGGTATCTAAACATAAATCAATTTATACTCAACTCACTTTTAACTAAAATCAATTCAACCAAAATTAATTTTGGTCACCGCATAACCAAAGACATGCGAAGCATATGAGACTTAAGATAGACACTAAAGAATGCCCGGCTCACACCACAACTCATCGTAGACTCCGTAAGATTACTTTGGACAAGACCACGGAGGAAAAGTATACAATCAATAAAATATTTTGGACTCCATTAACATGGCTGCAAAGTGATGGGATCTATTGTGCCTTCAATGTCTAATAAATGAGTGTGGATCATGATTGATGCCTAGCTTGGGGTTATATTTTACTTTTTGTTAAAAGACAGGATATTTTAAATACTTCTTTGATGATATTAGTGAACTAATATGATTTAAATTACTACTTTGATCATATAATGCCATAAATACATAGAATGCTAGAATATGTCAAGATCAGTGGCAGAGCCAGAAATTTTATCGAGTCTGGGTAAAATTTTGACCGCAAATTCACATGTGACATAATATATAAATAGTCATAAATCGAAATAAAATAGGCTCGTCATTTTGTCGATAAAAGTACAATTTGAAACAAGAGACAAGGGCAGATTTACCACCCAGAATAGAAAATATAAAAAATAAAATAAAACAATGATAAATTTTAGTGACAGCTGCAATCGTAGGTAGAAGTCTATGATATTTTTAAAATGGTCTCCTTAGAATTACCTACGCTTTGTCCGTAGGTAAAGGTGGAAAACAAGCAATGACAACCATTTGACAATGACAGACAAATTTAGATAAGAAAATTTTCCCCGTCATTATAAGTCAAATTTCTTGTAAATTTATTGTAGCGATACAAAGAAAGTATGGGCACTGCGGATCTTGAGTTAATTTTGTTGGGGGTGCCAAAATTATGTAATATAAGTTAAATAGATTCATATAAAAACAAAGAATCACCAACAACAGTCTAGTGGTTGTTACTTTTTTATTACAATGTGGGTACGTCAGTTCAACAGAACACATTTTTTGAATGAAATATAAAAATTATAGTAGAAATATTAAAAAAAACTAATCTGAAGCAGGACTCGAGCCCGAGACATTTCGCTAAAAGTTTAATTCCCCTTCCATTGCAGTCAAGGGATATATCTATGCCTAATATCCTATATATAGAAAACTTGTTGGATGCCATGGGTCCCCAAGAGATCCGTCCCTGAGTATGGGTTGAGCCCGGGCGTGTGCCCAGGCTAGCTAGGTGGTAAATCCGCCCCTAGTCAAGATGAAATAAAGAGATAAGAAAGTAGGATGATGAGTTTATATTTGTCAAAATGGTGCATTTTTACGTGAACCAAAGTGTGATATTTATTATTTATACTACTAAAATTACCACCATGTATGAAATTTACTTTACTATTATAAGTTGACATTTTGATAGATAATTTACATTACTATTATAAGTTGACATTATGGATAGATATTTCAACATAAATAGTAAGACTACTATATTTCTAGAAGAAGAATGCTAGCAAAACACACTTTTCGACACACTCTCTTTAATTGGTTAAAATTCACATAGGTCCTACCAAATCATGTGAGTCCCATATAAATTTGATGGGTCCCATGCGAATTTTAACCGATCAAAAAGAGTATATTGAAAAATGTGTACCGCTAACATTTATAAAAATTTAGGTTTTTCTGATTTCTTGAAACAATGTGATGTTTTTAGGTATTTTTGTCTAGGGAAAAACCTCAGTAACCCAAGGCAAACCAGTACGAAAAAATGCCTATTTAAAGGCCACTTTTCACCCAGAATAACTCATTTAGGGAAAAATAATTAGAGTATGTTTTGTTTTTTTTCTTTCTTTTATTAATACATATGAAGTTGCCATGAGTAACTATCTAAAGATTATGATTCTAAGATGAACCTCTGTTTACTTGTTGAAATTTAGTAAAGAATAATTTCTTATTCCAAGTTTGATCCAAGTTATTATATGGAAGTTGCAAGTTATAAAACCATAGTTCATAATACAATATTTACATACAAACACTCACATATATCTAGTACATAACAGTATAGAATCAACTGCACCATTTTGGGTTTCAGTACCAAAGATCTATGCATCAATTCCATGGCTTTGACAAAATTCAAAACAAAAGTTTATGTCTACCATAGAAGAACAAAATACACCAACAAAGCCAATTTAACAAAAAAAACTGCATGTAACTAGACTGACAAAGCTTCATGCACTATTTGAAGCTTCCAAATAAAAGAAAAATAACATTGCAATTGAAAATGAAACAGAGAACCAGAACTGAACAAAACGCTTCTGGTGCAAAAAGGAACTTGCTTCACAAAGCACCTCATAGCAAGCCTGTCATACCAAGGATACTGTCTTGAGAACCAAATGTCAAATTCTGCATGAAAAATGAGAATCACATAGCATGTCAGTAACTTGGAAAAATCTAAAAAATGAAGTATGGGCAACCAATAACCATCACCAGAGGCTTACCGAAAGATCAAAATCTGGAGGAGTATCCAATTCCAGTGTATCCAGGACAGCAGTTGAAGTTTCACTAGATACATTATGGTTTCCTGTCATTCTGTTTTCATAGTAAGGGAGGTCATTGATCGAGTCCAATTGAGAATCAGTAAATAGAGCAGATGAATCAAAAATCTCGTCACACAATAATAGGTCATCCAAGCCGGCATATTCCAAATTGTCCATAGCCTGTGATTCACCAGCCAACCATGCAGAGTTGTTTGTGTTGTCCTGATTCTGAATATCAGTTTGCAGGGCAGCTTGCGATTCACCAGCCAACCATGCAGAGTTGTCGTGATCCTGAATATCAGATTGCAGGACAGCCTGTGATTCACCAGCCAACCATGCAAAGTTGTCATGATCCTGAATATCAGATTGCATGGCTGCCTGTGATTCACCAGCTAACCATGGAAAGTTGTATGTGTTTTCTTGATCCTGAATATCAGACTGCATGGCATTTGATTCTACAGGGATAGACTTGGCATCCTAGTTCATAAAATTTAAAGTTTAGTGATGAATAATAGAATGTAGTAGACATGATATTAATAATAATAACTAACAACTACCAAGAGTAAAACAGCTACATCACTTCTGAAGTAAATGCTCGCTAGATCTTGCACAAATTTCAGAACAAATCAAGAAAAGTAAAACTACTTTTATATTCTATGAGGTAAGATAATATGTCCAGTTTGGTTTCTGTTCTATATTTAGTTTCCAATTGCTGTCTTCAAATTTTAATTACAGAAGCATCACCTTCTTTTCACTTTTCTATGTTTTCAAAATTTATTTTCATCGTTTCCAGTAAAAAAAATTAATAAACAACAGTAAGCAAAGTAAAAACAATGTTATTTTTGGAATAGAAACTGAAGGAGATGTTTTCTGCAATAAAACAGATCTTTAAATTTGACTTATATTTTCAACCATAAGCAGCATAGATTGCTACGCACCTCTGCAAATTGCAACAGTGAACTTTCATCAATGTCACCGTTGTCAACACATTTTCCTGTGCGCGGTGGATTTGGAGGATTTGGTTTTGGAGTCCTTGGACTTGTTCGCGATGTTATACTGTCAGGTTCTTCAGCCATTTGTTTCTCTTCATTTTTCTCATTCTGCTTATAAAATATTTTTGAAACGACATATTCTCCATTCTTCTCGTCTTCATCAGTCCCTAGATGGTACTGGTGCATTTTCCAGTCAGATTTGTAGGACTTGGACTCTTTCTCAGATCTTATATACAGAACCATGATCTTCTTAAATCCCTTATGCTCTCCATGTTCTATTATAGCTTTGGTCTTACCAGTCTTGTGCCAGCGTACATGGTCTTCAGTCGAACCACGATGATGAATCTTTCGGCGCTTTCGTTGACCGGAACTATATGCATTCATTGTTCTGTGAAAGAAATGAACACTGTTCCCATCTTTCTTAGCACCTATAAAACAAAACAGATAATATGATTCTTCAAAACAGAAAAAGATCAGCAAATGTTCATGAACACAATTAAACAGACATAACCATGATCTTCTTAAACCCCTTTTTTACTATATGCATTCACTGTTCTATGAAAGAAACGAACACTATCCCCATGTTTCTTACACCTAAAAGATCAGCAAATGTCATAACATGTAGAACGTTACTTATGATTATAAAGCCACTATATTTATTTTCCTCAGTCCCATCAACAAAGAGTACCAAACATGACATGTGTTTGTTGAAGTGGGGAGCAACCCTAACACAATGAACTAGATTTTTGGGCTTGAGTTAGATGAAATGCCCACATTATAAGAGTAATAAACATAGGTTTCAATGCAAATGAACTGAATCTTGATTAGGTTCTAGTTTGAAGGGGGAATGGTTTTCTGCTAGAGGTATGGTATTGCAAGGCCAAGAATGTCAGTTACATTATTACTGAGACTTGATGAACCTTAACTTATAAAATATGATGGAGTACATTATGTCCAACTTTCTGGCAGATACTAATTTATATACTAGAGACCATTGTGTGCTGTATGCAGAAGACAGTTAACATTAGACTAATATGCAATGCGGTATTTTGTAACCCATTCCACAGACTAGAGACCATCCCTTATCACTTTCAAGATTTTTATTGTTTATGACATAAATAACAACCAAAGCATTGTTCTATCATTAGGCAGAGTTATTCATAAGGACCAAACAATAGATAATGTCTTATTGTGAATCGTATCTAATTCTAATGTTAAACTATTTAAATCCAAATTCTTCTTAATGATTAGACCTGTAGTTTGTTTTAGTTTCCCTTCACATGTAATTTGTAACTATGGGGCTGTCTTCACACATGTTCATCATACCGTTTAAAACGGTACTAATATCACACATGTAATTTTCTACACTAAGTGCTACCACAATTTTGTCTCTAATACTATCATTCCTAATCATTTCTTACTCATCCAACAGTCTGTTCATACAGAAATCACACCAAAAACATTCCTCCATTTCAGGATGTGTATGTTCTCCACTCAATTCATTTTACCAGCTCATTGATCAAATACAATGGACAAAGTGGTGAATGTTTTTATGTAGTATAAATTGGACAGAGAATTCTCACCTGGAAGATTTTCAGGATGTGTATAGCAAATGCCTTGCTCTCCTTCCAATGTTGGTATGAACTCCTCGATAAACATGTGAGGCTTTGTGTTCCCAACACCGCATTTAGCCGCTAAATGCTCCAATATTTCCACATCAGAAGGATCAAACTTTATACCGAGGGGAAAGCCAGGCCACTCACTAGAAACCTACACAGGCAAAAACAACATTTCAAATGAAATATCTACATTCTACAATCACTAAAACCCATGCTAAACTTTTTCAAGAATTAAAGTTTGAATACTTTTCCACAAGCACATTAAAAACTTGAATTAACTATACGTTCCAACAAAAGAAAAATGCAGGGTATAGGAATTGGAGCATAAGCAGAGTCAATTGCTACAAATTTTCCTGTTTCTGATTTTGAATGAGCTATTATGAACTCAAAATGAATATGACGACAAAATTTAAATTTATAACATACATCACTGTTGTCTATACGACAATGACAGTTTGGACATTCACGACATGCGCCGCAATCCTTGATCTGATCAGCTGAAGAGAGTGTAGTACTTCTCAATTTCTTTGCAAATCCTCTTATGTTAATTAGCCATTCCCTGCAGGACAAATCAACAAATAGACTTCAAGTTCATTATTCATTACAATAGCTTAAAAAGACGTCTGCTGAGTAACTCTATTATGTCATCATTAATTAGCAAGTAACTTGAAGAACTGATGCATTGGTGCATGAATGAAACTTCAACTTCCAACATAAAATCTATAACTAACTCTTGAAAAACAGAAACAAAAAACATAGAAAACCACCAAAATACAAGGGGCAAAGTTTTAGATTGCGGCCGTGTAGCAATCCTTGATATAGTGGAGAACCACAGTCCAATACAACTGATTCATCCTCAATCATGGTTTAAAGTCACAATGACCTCTAAAACTCTAACGCCGTGGCCTATATCGCAGCCACATTCCTTTATTTAAACCTTTCATATGTGGTTCTGAGTTAACTATAAAAATTATAACTTATAAAATACATCCAATTGATCCTGCAACATTATCATCAGTAACATTTTTACCATTTTCAGCAATGTCAATGTCTGACTTTTATTTAAAACCCATAAACCCCCAAATTGTAAATTCCTTTATTTACCCACAAAATATCATTCCATATATAGGAAAAAGCCAAAATAATCCATTCACATCATTCATTGACCATCACAAACCCCAAAAGTCAAAAAAAAAATCATAACATAGATAAACCATGTCACACCCTAGACTACACAATACCACATTCTCCGACACCCGAGAAACTGGATAGTTCAACTAGTTTGAGCTAAGGGTTACAGGAGTTGAACGAGTAACTGTTCAAACCCTAACAAAGGAGAAAAAAAATAAAAAATCATAACATAGATAAACCATGTCACACCCCCTAGACTACCCAATATCACATTCTCCGAAACCCGAGAAACTGGGTAGTTCAACTAGTTTGAGCTAAGGGTTACAGGAGTTGAACGCGTAAAGGTTCAAACCCTAACAAAGGAGAAAAAAAATACTAACATTTATCTATAAATAAAAAATCATCAAAACCCCCAAAAGATTAAAAAAAATTGCATTTTTACCAAGAAAAATACACAACAAAAAATGGGTTTTCAGAAAGAAAAAAAAAAAAACAGAAGAAAGTAAAGTGATATTGAGAAAACAGTGTTTACTAAACTGACCTAGCCATTATTGTAATCAACGAAACAAAAGAAGAAGAAAACGCATTCGATAAACACAGAAGAAGAGTTCAGTGTTGTTCGGTTTCAGAGTATTGAAAACATTTTCTCTTTCTATCTCTGTCTTTTCAATCGACAAAGCGAAAGCGACAGTGTGTGTATGAGCGGGAAAATCGACCTATGTAATGTTTGCTATGGAAGAGGTTTGGTTTCCGAGCCTATGCTTCGGAGGTAATAAATGAAGGAACGAGCCTGTGGTTTGGTTGGGCCTACCGTTGACCGAAGCAAAACCCGAGCCTTTTGGTTCGGATTGGAACAGTAGGTTGAGCTTCGGTTCATCTTGTTCCCCAAGTTTAAGGAAGTTAACGTTATTAAGTTAACTCTTCCTGGCTGGCCCGCGTCTCTATTTTTACCACTCTTGTGGACGGGTCCACAAATCTTTACCACTCTATTTTACTACTCCTCAAAAAAATTTACCATATATTAACAAAGAGTTGTGTTATTTGAACAACCATTTGATTGATAACTTTTAGAATAATTATAATTTATAAAAAAAAGAAGAGGAATTGACATAAAAACTAAAGTAGCAGAGAGAAAGTAAAAACATAATGTAAGTATGAGAGAGAAAGTTGTCACAAAAATTATCAAAAAATAGTTTTACAAATATTAAAATGTTTTTAAATATATTAATATTTCATTTATAAATGCATTAAATATGTTTTCGGTTTTTGTATTTAGAGTTCTTTCCAACATTTATATTTATATGTTAAAAAATGTTTTTAAATGTTTAATGATACAACACCTACCCGTAGCTCATAAACAACTTAGAATTTTTTTAATTACACTTTGTGTATTTCTTGTAACACCATAAAATGATAAAATTACTCATAAATAAAATTCGCATGTTCACCAAGAAAACTGGGAGTGGTTATGGTGCATAAGGATTTCCTTATGCACCGTGCATAATTGCTAATTACACCTCCAATCCATTTTTTCATACATCCCCCAAACTAAACAAAAGCCCATTTGGTTTCTCTCCAAAACAAAAACTGTATTTTTTATTTCATTTCTCTCCAAAACACGTTTCTCACAACCGCCGGAAACGCTCTCCGAACAAAAGCACATTTCTCACAACCTCGCCGGAAACCGTCGCCGAAAACGCTCACAAACTCGCCGGAAACCGTCGTTGTGTTTGTCTTCATCACCGGCGCTGTCTTCATCACCGGAAATGAACGGTTTTTGTTCGGTTGCTGTCGTCATCGCCATCACCGTCACCGAAATCATCATCACCGTCACCAAATGATGAAAACAAAACAGGTTCAAACTTATCATATATGATTTCTTGCTCATTTTCACTGTCGCTGTCTTACATTGAACATTGTTCTCAAATAGTTTTGAAATCATCTCAAATTGACAGTTTAATCTCAAATTGAAATGGTTTCAGAGTGTTTGTGCCAAGGGAGTGAATCGACAAATGAAAATTAGTCCATAGTGAAGTGAAATTGATGTGAAAACAATGTTCAATGTAACATGTTTAACATGCAACATCATAGCTTCTTGTGAGATAGTGAAATTGATAGTGAAATTGATAAATTTTTATGTTGTATTGTGAGATAATCATATGGTATTATGCTAAATTTTAATGCGAAATAATATGATAAATCGTTGTTATCTTAGTTTATTTTCTGTTCTGTTTCTGTTTTGATTGATGCGGCTTCAATTGTCATGATATTGTGATTTGATTTTGGTTACTGGGTTGTGGATTTTCTTTTGAATAGTTGATACTGTGTGTTGTGTGTTTTCTGTTTGTTTATCGTGTTTTGTGTTTTTGCTTCAAATGGTTGTGTTGTGATGTATGGTTGTTATGTACTTGATTTTGGTTTTGTTCTTGGGATGTTGGAATGAGAATGAAGACAATAGCTATATGATTTTAAGTGATTTTTATTGGTGGG
>Ga0315914_1003569_pt1 | contig 23599 bp, 9 predicted proteins | sample MpolenodulesMG_FD_203920 | JGI IMG/M metagenome (GOLD analysis project Ga0315914, IMG submission 203920) | Medicago polymorpha root nodule microbial communities from Los Angeles, California, United States - elongated nodules | ecosystem: Host-associated > Plants > Roots > Nodule | place: USA... | reverse complement strand
TTGTGTATTCACTAGAGTAAGTTCATATGAGAGTGGTGAGGGAAACAAAGGGTAGAGATTAGGGAAAAGGCTAATTTCTTGTAACCTCTTGTAACATCTTCTCATAGTGGATTGGAGAGCTGCTCTCCCCCCCAGAGTAGGTCATATTGGACCGAACTGGGTTACCATTTCTTGTGTGTGTTTGTTTACTTCCTTTAAGCTTACTTATCTTTGTGCTTGGTTTATGTTTGTCTTTGTATTAGCTCTTTGTGTGTGTTATTGCTTGAAGCCACTTAGATCTAAGATTACCACTATCTTTTGCCCCACACATCTTTGTTTATTTCATTGGTGTGATTCGATTAAGGTTGATTTCACAACACGAACCTTAACTGTTAAATAAGGTGAGTTGACATGGACGCGTTATCAACCGCTACATGCAACATTCAACTTGTATGATCCTAAGGTAGATGGAGACCATACAAGAATCTATTGGTCTGTAAGGAAGGATGGTGTATATCACAGTTGGGATAATGATAGCTGTGTTGAAAGTGTATTTTGGAGCACTTAGTTTCATCAACAAAAAAGCCCTACTTAGTTTCAACAATTAAATAAAGTGATTTACAAAATAGTTTTTAGAATTTGATGCCATTATATGCTTTCTAATCTGATGTCTATTAGACCATGTAGTGAGGATGCTATTATTAATAATTTGCATTGAATTTTCACTCTCCAATCTAAGTTTATGAAATATGTATGTCTTCTCTTGTAATCAAATGGTGAATGTTTGTTTCTTCTGGCTTAATAGCAGCAATCATGTTTCCATACATATGGCGAACATTTAAAGGGTTTATTTTTTTATTTTAGAAAGCTAATCAAAATAAAACAAAAGAACAAAAACAGAAGCAAATTCCAGCCGCGTCGCTCCATGTAAGATTGGTGCCGGAAGGCCTTCCGGAGGAGAAGTATGAATTAGCATGTTAATATTTAAATAAGCTTCCAATTTTGCCATGAAGTCCGTGCATTGATTTCCTTCTTTAAAGGGCCTTTGATACATATTTTCAGTTTAATTATTTTGAAAACGACAGAAAACATCACAGGTGAGTATAGACCTGTGATAGCATCACTACAAAGAAAAAAGACATGTGATAGCATCACCACTTTTTTTTCTTAACGGACAATAAAATTAATTGTTAAATTAACAATTAACAGCACTACCAATAACAACGAAAGAGTATAGACCATGGCCTACTAGTTATTTTTTTATGGGTACGGGCACTGGTTTAGGAACAATAAAATTAAGGGTAGTGTTAATTTATATTTTTAGAGTACATGTTAAAAAATCCAAAAAAAAATATTCTTTTAAACTTTATGCATTCAATTCATTAAAATATTAAAGATTAAATTTAATATACGCATTCCAATATATTATTTCTATATTTGGCTTCTAAACTTGCACAAGTTATCATTTCCCTAAAATCAATAGTAATTTACTTCAATTAAAGTGAAAAGTTTAGTCAACTTAATTAAAATAGGAAACTGCTGCATTTAATACTCTTTAGAATATATTTAGAAAATAGGTACACAGCACGCGCTTCATTTCTTTGTTTTTCTTAGGAACTCTTTTTGAATCATTTTTTTTAATCCACTTGCTTCCTTTCATATCTTTGTTCTCTAACCCTCTTTTTTGTTCCTGAATTTTTTTTAATCATTTTTTTCTTTCAAACCATTATAAAGTCCATGCTTGTATCGTCAGCATTTTTTTTAATCATTTTTCCGTGACATTATAAAGTCCAAAATAAGTCCCATGAGCACAGCTCAGTTGATAGGACAATGCATTATTATATGTAGGGGTTGGGGTTCGAACCTCAGACACCCCACTTATTCACCTTATAAGGTGAATTCTAACTACTAGGCTACCTGACCAAAAAAAAAAATAAAATCCAAAATAAATTTGCAATTTCAAAGATAAAACATATCCAATTAAAGTATGAAATACAAAAGGAAATTATACTTCATACCCCTACATTTAATCATTAACCCTAACAAACTATTAAAAATGTCAGTTTTACCCCTTTTCATTTTCACTTCACCCCAACAAAAGTTTTTGTACATCATAATTTTATGGAATTATATAGGTTCCTTCAATTTTACCCCTTATATAGGTTCGTTCATTCTCACACCCCACCAGTACCACCGTGCAAGTTCCTCCACCGCAGTCTTCAACCCAAACAGCAACCCAATTTCAATCATCCTCGTCTCTCTAATTCCAATTCCCTGAAACCAAAATTCAATTTATCATCCAAAACAAACCAACACCCTAGTTTCAATCTCATAAGAAACTTTGCTTTATTAACCTAATAGGATAGAACTCGTATCTAGTACTACAAGACATCAAATCATTGATTTGCTTTTATTAACCTAATACATCTCAATTTTTCCAATTTGCTCATAAACGTAAATGGTAGAATGGAATCAAAATCATTGAAGGAAACAATCTAAGATGAGAATTGAATCCTTCCAAAAGCAAAGGAATGAAGTTTTGTGATGCTTGCATATTGAATGAATTCTTCAATTTCTAAAAAAAATTATGCACGTGAAATCATTTTGTTGGGGTGAATTCAAAATTAAAGAGGGTAAAATTGACATTTTTATAATTCGTGGGTGAGGTTCATCGTTACAATCTAGTACCTGCTCCTTAACAACAACATTAACTTCAGATTCCACATCATTATCATCGTATGATGCTTGAAGCAACCACCGTAAAGGCAAGTAGTTAGGAGGGATTTCATGACAATCTTTATGAAGAAAAATACTAAGAATATAACGACATAATATCCCCCAAAATTCGAAAAGTTTGCAACTACATGTAGCTACCTTACCATCCCAAAACACTACATGTTTCCTACTATTAACATCTTTATAAAACCGCACCACAAACACATTACCATTTTCATGATCAATTGAATATTGTGTGGACCTCTCAAACTCCTCTTGAAACTTTTGAAAAGAAAAACGAGTGAGAACACTATGAGCTTGCTCTTGTAAAGGTGACATCAACTTCATATTTGATCCTTTGCACTTCTCTAACATTATATCGTGGTCTTCTTTTTGCTTAATATCATCACTTGCTACATCAACCTAAAGTTAATTTAAATGAATTAATATGGATGTTTGCAAATAAACATTAATGCATCATACCTTCCAAACTAATGAGTTCTAATATAATGATCAATACAACATACCTGCTTTGCAAAGTTAGTTAAACTTATGTGAGAATTGATGAATCTTTTAATGAATGCATTAATACTCTTCGATCTTCCCGTGGTTGTCATCCCACCAAAGAAATGATCACGAAGATAAGTGAGTGCCCAATAATTTCTGATTTCATACAATCCTATCACATGTTTATTTGACTGCAAGTTATACTTAGCAACAACTTCTGGCCATTGATGCTCAAATTCTCCACATGTCTCTAACTTATAGAACTCATAAAAATCAGAACATCATTTTGCATATTTGTCTCGAAGTATAGCATTAAACCAAGAACTAAACTTGAAGGTTATGTGCCATATCCAAAAACTATGTTTAAGTGGACAGGCTAGGGCAGGTACAAGTGGATAAGTTTTTCAAGTTCCATTACAAGCTGCAGGCCTAACTGGACCATATGTGCAGGGTCATGTTGCTGGTGTTAAACAAAAAAAGAAGAAACATAGGACAAAGGTTAGGAAGGTTGAGGTTGTTGTGTCTTAGGGAGCACAAGCTCCACAGACACAACCATCTCAAGATTAAATTAGGTTTGTGTTTTGTTTTGTTGGTTTTTTTGGTTTAGGTGGATGCAATTTATAGGTTTAGTGTGCTGTCAATGTATGCTCCACAGACATAATTTTTTTGGTATCATCGTGGTAATATTCTGAATGTAATGACAATTATGCTCTAGTTATGTACCATGGTAAACCTGTTATGGTTCCTTAATGTGTTCTAATTGTAATGCCTTAATCAACATTGGCTATGGTCTCGTTAATTTATCTAATTTGAATTAATTTATGTTTGCTTGCAAAATTGTCCAATATTCATTAATTTATGTTTGCTTTCATATATTTATGTAAGGTTTAATTGTCTATGATTAGTTATTTTATGTACTGCCTCACTGTGTTTTGTTTGGTTTTAAGACTAGAGGGCCAATTTCATAATTTTGGTAAAATTCGAAGACCAAAAGTGCAGAATAAGCATAATGCCTTGATGTGTTAACAATGCCTTTAATATGCTCTATAATGTTATTGCAAATTAAATGAAAATCAATTTCAACATCAACTAATAGCAAACAACATTTCATTGATAGTGATTTCGAATTTTACAACATATCATTTCGCTTGAAAATTACAATAAACATAATCACCTAAACAAGATAACCTTTCAATTCACCTAACCAAGAACACCTAAACAAGACCACAAAACAGAAGCACCAAACACCTAAACAAGAGCACCTAAAGTATATAACTTTCAAATTCATCAAACAACTTATCCTAATTTCCTTTCACTTCACGCCTTCAAGATTACAATACAAAACAATCTCATAATGACCACAACAGCTAGAACAATCAAATTTTGGCAAATCCTTAGCTTCTTTTTCAAATCCTCATCTTGTTTTAACTTCATATTATCCCTCTTCTTAATTTCATCAATCCTGTTCATTAGTGACAAAATCACCTCCTTTGCACGCACATACATTTCTTCATCGTACCAATTGAAGAAATTACAATCCTTTCGTCCCTGTAACTGTATACACAAACAAATGACAATTTGTTAATTCTGGGTTTTAATAGCAGTTGATACCTTCATTTGACAGAATTTGGGTTTTATCTTGTACAACCCACATCCATTAAACCTATGTTGAAGATTCTCATTTGTCCATGTAGTAGTGAGAGGAGAATCTAGATCACAGAAGCAACAAACATCTCTTCTTCGTTGTGCACAACTGTTACTGGACACAATATATGACTGTGACATTTAGAATTTGACAGAAGAAGAACAAAACAAAATTGAACGAAAATGGCGCAAATGGAAGGAACTGAAGAAGAAAGCGAAGAGGAAGAAGATGTAGTTGAGCGAAAATGGAGGAAAAGCAATTTGAGATTGAATTGAATTTGGGATTGGAAACAGATTTAACAATTATGGTTTTTATCTCTTTCAATTTTGTTTCTTTTTTTTTTCTTTCAATTTGTTTTTGTTTTAATTTATGAAATGTTTAATTTTTTTAAAATTAAAAATTGCAGTTTTTGTGACATATTAATATCATTTTCCAAGTTTGGCACTGTCACATAGGTGTTTCTTTGCCAAGTCAGCATTTTTGGAGGACAAAATGTGAATTATGACCAAAATTACAAAACAATGGTAGTATAATGGCAGCTTTGTTCAATTTTAAAAAGAGACGACCAGTTTTGGAGTTGATTAAAATATATGGACCAAAAGTATAATTAAGACTAAACTAAAATAAAATTCCTATAAATTATTTTTTCCAAGGAAATTCCTCCAAAATATTGTCATCATATTCCCTAACTCATAAATAAAAGTAAAATAATAAATAAATATTCTTTAATTAAAAAAAACAAAGAAACCCACTAAGAAAATGCCACGTGTAAATACACCTATATTCACAAGCTCAAAATCATGATGATTCCGAATCTACCCACAAACCTCATTCCCATACTGTCCCATATATACCGCACTCACATCTCAATCGTTTTTCCCTTCATATATCTCTCTTTCTCTCTCTTTTATTTCTCTCTCTAAAACCAAACACGTTTACTTTTCCACAAAACGCTGTCGTTTCTCTCACCAACCCTAAAAATAAATAAAATCCACCTAACCCTAGTTTTTTCCCCTTTCTTCTTCCGCCGCGTTTTCAGATCTCGATTCCCTTTTCTTTTTCCTTCAATTTCACCTTCAATTTCTTCTCCTTTCTTCCGATCGTTTCAATCTTCGAATAGATCGTGAAATTCTCTTTCGATTGAACCTAATTTTGTTCGATTCGATTCACGTTATCGGTTTTTAGGGTTTCCGTCTCCGATCTTCTCGATCCGAGCTAAAGGTTTCAATTTTTCTTTAATTGATTTGAGTTATTGATTTCATTTGTTTCGATTTGTTGTTTTCGATTTTGGGAAATTTTCCACGGGTTTGAATTTGGGATTTTTCGTTCGAATTTTTGTTTGGATTTGTTAGATCTTTGTTCGAATCGTTGTAATTGTTCGTCAATTAAGCTTAATTTGTTCTTAATTGTTCGATTTGAAAAAAATTAGGGTTAGGGTTTCCTGAATTTGGGGCTTTTCTTGTTTTATTGAAATTATTTGGGGAAAGTTCAATTCTTTTGTATAATTACGATTCTCTTGGTTTATTACTTCCCAATTCAGCAATTTGCAATTAATTTGACAGAGACCGTGTTTAAGGTATAATAAAAAAAATTAATTTTAATTTTTTATTTTCTAATTATTGTAATTAATAATCATATTTGTTTTTTTTTGTGGGTACTATTTAATCATTTAATTTTTTTTTTGACATTTATTTTCTGGTTAAAAGTTTTGGAAGTGATGTGGCATGTTTCTTTTTTGTGTAATAATTAATGTGAAGTTACTGCATGTCCTTTCATTGAGTAGGCCCACTTCTTCTATGATGATGATATAATGATTTATAATAGTAATAAATTAAATGTCAGAGTTACAGTGTTTTTAAATTGAAGTCAGAACATAAGGGTCAACATTAGTCAAGTATTAACTGTTATTACCAATGTTGCTGTTATGCCAAATATCTTATATTTGGGGATGTTTTGTCATGCATGTTGATGATGATAATGAGTTGAATAGTTGTACTGTGCTCAACTGATTTGATGCATGAATTAGTGTGATTCAAGCTTGTTGGCTTATTCTTTATTGAATGTTTTCTTGCAGGCAACAATGGTGCAGAAACGTCCTTTTGATGCTGAGGAGATGCTTGAGGTGTCGTTCAAGCACCCGAAACATGCAGGTCCTAGCGATTATCTACCGTTATCAGAATCTGTTTTTCCCGATGATGATTGCGACACCCATTTGGCTAAGACTTCAGGTGGGAGTTTAGTTTTAACTCTTGTGCTATTTGGAAATTAAACTATGTAATATACATTTCAAGGAGTTTCGAGTTTGTGATAAATTGTATACTTATATTGAGTTTCTCTACATTGTAATTCTTAGAGGAAGGATATGCACAAGGTGGTAGTGATTGTAATGTGAAGCTTGCTGTTGAAACTTGTGATGGACATCCTAGAGGGGCTGGGGACTCTCCTGTGATAGGTATTCCTGCTTCTACTTGGCCCACCAGTTGCACTACCGAAGATGATCACCGTTCAGAACAGCCTATACATCTTCCCTTTTTTCACGAGTACTTCAGTCCAGAACGGCCAATATATTTCAGTCCTGAACGTCCCATAAGGACATTAACTCATGAGGACCTCTATTCCATACTCCTTGAACATTCTCCTCGCAAGCCTGTATCAGTTGGAGCTGATCATCAAGCTGATGTTCCCGCATGGGGTTTTTCTGGGTCAGATTCAAACCTCAATGTTTGGGATGGGGATGAAGCTGAAAAAAGAATGATGGGGACCTGTATTATCCCTATGCCTGAGATGGAGTTATCTAGCCTTGATGATGAAGTTGGAAAAGGAAGAACTGATTGTAGCTGCGAAGACTTAGGATCTATGAGATGTGTAAGACAACATATAATGGAAGAAAGGAAAAAACTATTAAAAACCCTAGGGATTGAGAAATTCATTGAATTGGGGTTTGCTGGCATGGGAGAACAAGTGGCTCAGAAGTGGACTCAAGAAGATGAACATCTATTTCACAAGGTAGTCTTCAACAATCCAGCATCCCTCAACAAGAATTTCTGGAACTATCTTTCCATTGTTTTTCCCTCACGAAGCAAAAAGGAGATAGTGAGTTACTACTTTAATGTCTTCATACTTCGAAAGCGAGCTGAGCAGAACAGGAACCACCTATTAAGTGCTGATAGTGATAATGATGAATGGCAAGGTAGTGACGACAATGAAGTTGCTACCCATGAGGAAGATGAGGATTCTGTTGCTGAGTATCCCATCTATGAAGATGATACTTGTAACAATAATAACCACAATGATGATCACTTAGAGGAATATGATGATGATTTTTCTGAAGATGAAAATTGTGATGTTAATGGAATAGTAGATCAGACCAAGAGGAACATTGATGGTGATTCGAAGTATGATTTTCTTGATATGCATCACAATAGTGGTTCCCCTCATCTGATTCAAGCCCAGGATCAACATGTTTGGGATGAAAAAGTTAAACATGATCCATACGCATCACATGACATGGGAGTTGCTTCGAGGGAGACCAAGGTGAAGAATGGGAATAGTGATCATTGGGGCAGTAACTATAATAATGGAGTAAGCAATGGTTACAGCCAAGGGTATGTGATGGAGCATTGTGATGCACCAGGGTGGGATCCTGGCTTTGTATCTTGCTCTAAAAGTAAGATGGATTTCTTACCTACATGTAGCATGATAGAAGAGGTTTTTGGAGATGGTCGGAGGCAAGACATGAGAAGAGCTTGAGCACCTTTGGCTGGTTTTTTTTGTTTTATGGATCCTTCTTGCTAAGGCTAAGAAGGGTGATGAGATTTCTTATTTTCTTTTGTACATTTGACATAAGGTTGGATTAGTAACCTTCATTGTAAAATAGTGTTTTGGAAGGTTATTCCGTTTGAGTTATGTCCCAATTTATTCTTCTCAAGTCTTTCTGGAATTGTACAATTTCTTATTCCTTAATTTATGGTCAGTTTCCACATTGGTGTGGATTTAAGATTAGAGGGAGAAAATAGACAAATAGCTGATGAGAAAGGAACCATTTTCTGATGTAATTGTCATTATTTGATCCCTAATGAAAATTCTTACTGGTAGATTTGCATTCTTCATTTAGTTAGATCTTAGTTGAACTCGTACCAGAAAAAAAAAATTAGCTGAACTATAATGGATGGATCATTTGTTTATAGACATACTTGCACCAAAAAAAAAAACCGGACATACAAAATTAGTTCCCTTGGTTATTTCACTATTTACCACATGTTAAAACAGTAATGTTTTACTGTATTCAAATCATAATCTAATAGAAATACTGGCCTGTTTTAGGGATTGGATCCTCTCCATCAATTGATTTAGACCATTAGACATATCTAAGGATGACAGAAAATAACGATTTTTGTTTTTTGCACAACCTTAAATATATACAATATACTGTACTATCTCCTTGGTCTCAAAGGCATACAACTTTTTTATTTCCTTCCAATTTTCGTTCAATAAATTATTTTTGTAACCTTAAACAAACAAAACACAGCATACTGGCTGTTGGGTGAGATTTTGGGTGTTTTGCTGTTAGCGTGTCTGCTAGCTCTGTGAAGCTGTGATGTTTTTTGGTTGGGTATCCTTGGGTCTTTTGGATAGTGGAGTGGTGAGGCAGGAGTATTCATTCGAATCGGGTTCAGTTTGGTTCTCCATGTGTTTGTATATCTCAGCCTCATCATTTTCTAGGAGGCTTTTGGGTGTTTGGTTTTTTCCATAGGTGTTCCATATATATGTGGCGCCAATATTTGCACTTTTGTTTTTTCCGTGAGTTTCATTGCTTCTTGCATTAACTCGACGAGAATAATATTTACCGTTTAAAAAAAAAAAAAAAAAAACAACATAGCATACCGCATAATTACGCGGTAGAATACCAAAATTCTGCAGAAGGTAGATTTCAACTCCCCTTAAATGAAATTCTTGCACAAATTGAGCATGATTAAGAACCACAATTGGTTTAGACTATCGGTAAGTGAGAGATCAAATAACGACTGAGCAGTCAATTTTTTAAGAACCTTTTGACTTTGTTTCTTCATATGTAAGATGCATACAAGAAACACATCTCACACGTAATGGGTTATATTTTTTAACTGTTTTTTTTTTTTTTTACACCAAATCATTATCAAATATAGTGGCTTATATAAAATTTTGTGAAATTAATACAACCTGTGAAAAAACACTGCTCTGTGGCCTTGTGAATGAATTGTGCAGACACTTGCGAGTGTGTCATGGAGAGGATCCTTTGCTTTGGTGGTCGGATGGATAAGAGACAATATATGATTGTTTGATGAGACAAGATGATACATTAATTTTGAACTTATTTATCATGTTTCACAGCTTAAAATTCTTATCCTAAATATGAGCTGAACCAACAATATACTTTTTTTTCTATAAAAATAAATGATATTCATTCATTCAAATTAATGGAATATGTCGATACAATACAAATTCACTAAAAATAAAAATGATGAAACTGCGAACAAACTCACAACGTCCATGTTAATAGCATAAGACGACAAAGTACAAAATGGAAGACGCCAAAGTCATTGATTGGATCTGCACTGGATCCGAACTGATATGACAATTTGAATGGAACACATACATGAACGAAACAAGAAAGACAAACAACGCCGCACAAAGACGACGGACAAACCAACGTTGTACTAAGGCAACGAAATCACAAAATAAAAAACGAAATAGATGTGAAAATCACTTATTTGAATAAAAGGGAAAGAGAAAATCGAGTTAGAGATGTGATTTTGGGTCAAAAATTGACGCTAAATCACCCCTCTTTGGTGGATGAAGGAGAAGAAATTTGAACCAACAATATACTATGAAGCTTTTATACGCCTTACATGTGCAGAAACGACATAGTTACGCGGATACACGATTTTTGTAAATTTTAAGATACGACACAACTAAAATATGTTAATAAATATTTTGTAATAAAAATTATATGCATATAAAATACTTGAAAAAAATACGCATGAGTTATTCTTCACCGGTATATAACTATAAAAATCACAATTTACAAACTATAATATTTATATTGTTGTGTTAGGATATCAACAAAAATCATCATTGAAAAACTCAACAAATTTTGTATAATGTTGATCGATTAAGTATCTTATCTTTTATTACCTTCATCCACAAAACACATAACTTTTAAGTTTGGTTAATCAAAAAGACAATTATACTGATTCATATCTTAAATTGAATCATATGTATTTCCATTAAATTTTTACAATATTGTCTAACTTCTTTACCTTCATCTTTTCTAAAGATGAGAAGTGCTGTATATATCCAGAGAGATTTTACCACGAAGTGCTCGCGAAATAGTGTTTAACCAATAAAAATTGGTAACGGCCGGGAAAAATGTGGTTGTTGTGCTTATATTTTTTTTATGTAGTGGTTAGTCAAACAATTATATAACATCAAACTGTCAAGAAGTAAAGTATCCTATTAGTACATGATAAATATTATTTTTAAAAAATTTCAAAAATGAATGTCAATACTTCGAGGATACGTATCTACGATTATCCGCAAGTAACTAGGAAGATATTGGTTTCTGATACATATATATGTCTCCATGTTTGAGTATCCGGATTTCATTGACGGTATATGATAAGAAAACAAATTACTATTTATACCGATAAAATAAAATTAAAATCTAATAAAATATATAAAAATAAATAAACACGAAAGTATTTGATATAAAAAAATTAATAATTAATTTATTCAAATTATAATATTTAAAAATAAAATTATTAGAGTTTAATGAGCATACATTGACAATGTATTACACTATCATCTAATAAGAAACTGTTGATCTACCATGTCATACAACTAATTTGGCAGAATACAAATGCTTATTTGACGGAAGTGTAAAACTAGTTTACACTGTCAATGCGTCATCCATTTCTCAATTTTTTTTCAAGAGATTAAAATGGAATATATTACTCAAAACCAAAAAGTTCTTCCTAGCATAAGGTGTACCAGGAAAAGAACTAGAGTCACAAACATATTTACAGAAAAAGGGAAACAAATAAACAGTAACTGACAAACAGAGAAAGAAATAGCATTAGCCTATACCCAACATAGTGAAAGGATTAAGCCACCAACCATGGTAGTTGAAAGAGAAATTAGGGGTTTTCGCCTTCAACCACAAATAAGAAAGAGACTTATTCTTTTTAACAACCTGGTATGCTGAACATTCTTTACCATTGAATAACCTGTTATTTCTTGCTTTCCATATTTCTCATGCAGTAGCGTACCAAATGAGATGCAAAATAGAATGCCGCACCTTAGAACAATTGCCACCAACAAAACCGAACTGATTGAGGTAATCCGCAGGTACATTTGGGAGCACCGAACAGACGCCCAACCAACGATGAATTAAGTTTCAAACTTCCTCAAAAACATTACAGTGTAAAAATAAATGAGGAGTAGATTCTAACGAGCCACAACCACCTACACACAATCTGTCATTAGCAGCTATAACTCCACGACGAAACAAATTATCCTTAGTTGGCAACCTATCACGGAGCAGCCGCCAAGCGAAAAGAACAACCTTTAAGGGAATATCCTTATGCATAAGGGCCTTTGTGGAAACCATAGTATCAACATTGTGATGATGAGTCAGAATTTTATAAGCACTACGAACAGTGAAATCATTGCTCGATTCCAAGTTCCAGCACCATCTGTCCTCCTTGTCAACCTGCAAAGTCACATTATGAAGCAATAAACAAAGGTCCCCCACCGCCTCCTCCTCTCACGCAAACAACCCCTGCCTCCACTTCCAAACCTCACCTCCCTTTCCCCAACCTAACTGACACATGCCAAACACAGACACCTCCTTAAGGAGCGAGAGGTCAAACAAACGGCTAAACCTCTCCCTAAGAGCCACTCCACCAACCCACACATCTGACCAAAACATAGTTAACTTCCTATTGCCCACCCCACAATTGACATGATCTATGAACCATTCATCCCTACGTAAATTAGAGATAACCCGCCACCAAGAAGAGGCATTGTGCCCTCCATCTACCAACTGGCCGCCCTCCATACCATAACGGGCTGCCAAGACCCTAAACCACAGACTACTCTTATCTACCAACAACCTCCAACACCATTTTCCTAGTAATGCATAATTAAACTCTCTAATACTCCTTACCCCCAAACCACCAACCTCCTTACTCAAATAAACAGAATTCCAGTCGACCCATGATATTTTTCTGTGGTCCTCACTACCCCGAAAAAAACAATTTAAAATAGATTCAATAGAGGAAATGATACCTGTCGGAGCCTTGAAAAAAGAAAGAGCATAAATAGGCAGCGAAGTCAGGACAGATTTCAACAAAACCAGACGGCCACCCAAAGATAAATGCTTTGACTTCCAACCCGACAATCTAGCCTTAATGCGATCAATTATAGGTTCCCAAAACGCATACGTCTGACATTACCACCAATAGGCAACCCCAAATACACAAAGGGCAAGAAACCAACCCTACACTACAACACCCTGGTCGCCTCTGCTAACCACGACCCCTCAACATTAACCCCGACCAATTGGCTTTTGGAAAAGTTTACTTTCAGCCCAGACAAAGATTCAAATAGAAGAAGAACAACCCGCATACCCCTCACATTGGCCCAAGACTTCTCCCCCAAAATTAGAGTATCATCCGCAAATTGTAAATGAGAAACAACAACAGGTTCGCTTCTACCTATCTGATAGCCCGAAAAGATATTATTAACAGTCAGCGACTCCATCAAAACATGAAATCCCTCAACCGCTAAAAGAAACAAGAATATAGATTTAATTTTTTTTATTATCAAATAAAATATGATTTCTCTTATAAGGTAGTTTTCTCACAGACACGTGTATGTCATATCTTATCTTTATTTAACTTAGCTAACATATAATAGAAATATTTACCAATAATAAATATTTATAATATTGTTTATTAAGTAGTATAGATGAGTTTTTTAAATTATAAAAAATTATTTGATTATTTACTTAACTTTCCTTAGTATTTTTTGTTAATTAGTAAATTATAAAATTATTTATTTAACTTTCCTTATCTATTCTATACTATATATAAAGAAAATAGGGGGTTTCAAGAAGATTTTAGGCTGACTTTTTTATAATTCCAATTATACCCTTAAACAAATTTTCATATAATAATATTATATTGTTGGAGTTATTAGAAAAGATAATTTTTGTTATATTTGCTATATTATTGTTATCATAAAAAAAATATAAATATAGTTTGTTGAATTTGTTACATTTAAAAGTTACAAATATATATATACTTATAATTTTTTTATAAATATCAAAAAATTTATATAAAATATCGTTGATAATCTACAAACATGCAATAAAAATAGTGGAAAATGTCTTTTTGCTAGTATATATAAACGACACCACCATTTTTTTTGAAAAATCTATCCATCCCATTTCACTCAGGACTTCTCCATGTAAAGGTATTCATGCATATGTTTAATCTCAATAAATATTTATACCATGAAATAATTTTAAAAATTAAATAAATCTTTGATTACAATGTAAAATATTTTTGTAGACGAAAAAAAAAAGCAGAACTTTTAATTAATAAAAAAAAACCCAACATAAACGCACGAAGACAATCCTGTAATTATTCTTTCCACGTTTTCTTATGCTGTCTCGATTAAAAACGTCTCAAATCTCACTTCTACTTACCTTTTTAATTTAATCTAATCTAATAATAAAAATACAAGATTTGACTTCACACACAAAAAAAAAAGAGCTATTATTCAGTTTGATCTTTCACAATATTTTTTAGTCCAATTTAGTCAATGATAAAAATAATGATCAAAGTTGACCAAAAAATAAAAATAAAAATAATGATCAAATTAATCCATGTCATTACACGAGAACAAATTAACGATAGTTTTATTATTGCATAGATTAATTTGTCCTCAACATGCAAATATCAAATACTAATGGAGTATTAATTTTGGTCGGAATTAAATTGACCACGAGAAAATTGTGAGGATAAGCATCAAAATAGAATGTAAGAATTAGTCGGTCCTTGAATCGGATACTGAGTTTAAAAAAGAAAATAGAATGCAAGGAAAATAAAACAAATGAGAATGGGCAGCATAAATCCCATGTAGACAATGGCTACGAGTGTTATGATTATGAAAGATATATATTTTTTTACAAATTGTGTTATGAAAATTATAATGAAATCAAATAAATAATTTTATGAAAAAAATCTTCCATTCAGTTTTAATGGCTGATTCACTCATTAATGTTCTTCCTTTATTTTCTTTCCATATCAAATAACAATTAATGTTTTGCCTTTTTTTTTTCTTTCCATATCACCTTGAAAGATTTATTTATTTTTTTAGACAAGAGCTTGAAGGATTATAAATACCCACATTGTGCTTGAAAAATTAAAAAATTTCATTCAGAGTGATACCTCAATTTTTCGACATAGAGGTATGAGCCTCAACTTTGCTTATCTCTTTTTTTGCCCCTTATTATTTATGCAATTTTCATGTTATTTTATATCGTGCTAATCGGCCTCTTAGTTTTGCTCAAAAATTCATTGATTTATCTTTATATTGTGCTAATCGGTCCCTCAGTTTTGCTCAAAAGTTCATTGATTTATCAGATCGTAACTCCCGATCGACTTATTATTTGTTGCGTTATACATGCTCTTTTCATCATGAGTATTATTTTGTGTATTTGTTGTGTTATACATGCTCTTTTCATCAAAAGTTCATTAATTTATCGTATCGTAACTCGCGATCGACTTATTTTGTGTATTTTGTTCTTTTAAGTTTTAAATTTTTTTTACTTATCTTGTATTTTATTTATGTCTACAGTTAGTTGTTAAAAGTATCCCTGAAATTTGCAATATGCCAATTGGATCCATGAAGCGTGTTACTCTTGAAGAAATTTGCAATATGCCTAGTGAATCTGTGAAGAGTGTTACTTCTGAAGATATTCAACAAGTAATTAATTAACATCTCTTTAGTGATTTGATGCACTCCCATTGCATGTGAATGAATATGTGAAGAATTTTTTTTCCTGTATATTTCTTGATTGTTGCTTTAGAGTAGGGGGTGTAGCCTTGTTTAATCAAGTAGTTTTTTTTTAATAATTGTTTAATTAAGTAGTTATATTCTTATGTTTAGTTGCTCTCATAATATATAATTAGTTATCTAAAATAAGTTTATTTGTAAAACAAAAATAGTACTTGATTGATAAATTAATTCATCTTGTTTTGACACTGATATTATCTATAACAATTATAGAAAAAACTTTGTCAAGAATGAAAATTGTCAAGACAATACTAAAAAATAAAATAGTTATTCACATTGATAATTTTGAGTATCTAGTGCTGAATAACATGGGATTTATGTAGTTTTGAGATTTTTTATTTTTAGCTAGGTCATTATTTTGAGTATCTAGTTACTATGTGCTTTTATTTTTAGCTAGGTCATTGTTGAGTCTCTACTTTTTATAATCATGTTCTATTCTATTCATCTAAGATTTGAGATTTTTAACGATAAACTTCTTTTGTTATGGTTTACTTGTCTCTTTACAGGTGGAAAATCTCATAGGACAATGTCTACGCAAGTATATGTCCCCAAAACAAGTAGTGGAAACACTACTAAGTGAATCAAAATTCGAACCCGAGTTTACTAAAAAAGGTATTGAATTTTTCTTCTTTGTTTTTTGTCACTTATTTTTCCCACCTTCACTTGGGCTTATAATTTTTCCTACAATATATATCATGATTAAAATCTTAGTTGATAATTCAATTGATTATATACATTTTGCTAAATTCCACTATAAGTTTCATTATTTTGCAATGCAGCAATCACATCTTTTTGGTTTTTTTTTTTTAATTAATAAGTTTTTTTCCCTCTCATCTTTGTAGTCTGGAAAAAGCTTGAAGAACATAATGCTGAGTTCTTCCGAGCTTATTATACAAGATTGGCGTTGAAGCAGCAAATAGAGCAATATAACATATTGCTAGAGAAACAAAAGCAGATAATGGACTCACAACAAAATGAAGTTCCATCACCACCCAATTCTAATGGCTCCCCTAGTAAGTTTCTACCTACCTAGGATAAATGATAATGCTTATAAGATAACACTAGCATTTGAATATAGTGTTAATGTTATTTATAATGTGGTTGACTTGTCTCTTTTGATGTAGGTGATGAAAATTCAAGGTCCAATTCAGATCAAGAGAGAGAGGATGGTGATGACATAATAAACCCCAAAATTTAAGTTTATTTTTGCTGAACATGTAATAAGAAGTGTGGGTCAGAACTTGGTTTTAATTAGACCCAAACACTTCAGTTTATTTTTGTCAATGTTTTTTTATTTATTTTGATTGCATGGATAACATACTATATGATCTTGAAGGCATATTTACATTTCATATGTTTATTGGTACATTCATAGCCTCATAGGTTGTTTATTGAAATTAATTTTTAAAAATAATACGGTGTGTATGTTTATTAATGTTATTGCCTGTTTAAAATAATCAATTTTTCAAGAATAAGCTATGTTTAATTTGACAAATAGATTACTTGCGTGACAAGGGACCTGTTTTCATTGTTGAGTGTGAGTACTCCTATGTAGCAAGGGACATGTCTTGTAGCTTTTTAATGCAATGAATTTTACATATTCACTTTGTCGACCGAAAAGAAAAGATAGAAAGAAAAATGTTGTAGTTTTAGATGACTAGAATACGCCAATGAACTTTGCCTTGATAGCACTTGTTGAGGAGTTCACGGGTCACGAGGGAACAACATGAGAGGGAGACGCTACATCTCCATCCAAAATCTTAATCCACTCATTCATAGATGATGTGAGGCTTAACCATTCACACTACCCAACAATAACATATTCAAAGTTCTTCAGCTAGCATTTTGATTTGTATGGAATAATGAACATGGATTATATTTGTTAATCTGTCATTATGTTAATTTTGATTTAATAAATTTCATTCAAAATGTGCCTCCAGCAATTTAGAAAAGTTTGAAACAATGGATTCTGAACTTATAGTAAAACTCCTCATATTACCATTTAATTTGCAACTCATCTGGCACCCATATGCAACTTTGGACAAGTAAGGTGCATTTACAACACTTTATAAAAAAGGGCATTGAAAACAAAGCAATAAAAAGACCCTTAGTTTTTGTACATCAGTTCTGCTTCTTCTGTATCAGCTCAAATTGTTGTTGTCACATTGTTTGGGTGGCATGGCTCACTTCCCAAATAGGTGTAGGAAAAAAGAGATGGACTTTATATATGTAAGAGCAGCAAATCTTTAATAAAATATGAAAGAAAAAGAGTGTATATATACAAGTAAACGGATCAACAAACGCTATTGAAATTTACACATAAACTGTGAGGTTTTCCGTTCGAATTTAAGATAAATTGTCCAATCAAACCATATCAACATTGTCAATTGAATTAGGTCTTACAATATACACCCAAAATTTATTTTGGATACACATCATCATCATCAAATCATTAAATCCTTTGAAAAAAAAAATCATTAAATGTCATTTTTTTTTGTCTAGTAGTCTGGTGCTAGAGCTCGCACAATTAGACGTGGAGGAGTGGGGTTGTTTGGGTTCAAACCCCGACCTCTGTATAAATTATGCAATGTCCCTACCAATTGAGTTAAACTCACGAGGACTCATATTTTTTTATTATTTAATTAATTTAAAATAAAATTTAAAATATATATTTTTTCTAAAATCGACACCAAATTTTCAGCAACAACGTAATTTTTTTTCAAATAATTTGTGCAACTTTTTTTTTTTATGAAATAATTTTTGCAAATCAAAATTTATACTTCTAAAATTATATAATAGTAAAAAGAGTAATGATATATGTACAACCCTTTTCAGACAATTATTGGGATAACCTTGCTATTTTTTCATTTTATTGGTCAAAAACAATAGAGAGAAAAAGGAAGAGAGAGAATAAAAATATAATGTGAATATGAGAGAGAAAATTGTCAAAAATTATACCAAAATGATTGTACAAATATCATTTCTCTAGTGAAAATATAGCTGTCCAATAAAAGGGATTTTTTTTTTAAATTAAAAAAGAGAAACCAACCGACCCTATCTGATAAGGACCCACCCGCAGATCCAAATGTTTGTTGAATTTCAAATGACCAAATTTAGAGGACAACTCTAACAAGTGGACCCACTTAAAAAAACTGTTTTAAACTAACAACTGAATAAAAAATTCAAAGAAACACATCATTTGTGATAGAAAGTTTAGAGGAATAAAGGTCAAAGAATGGAACCTTTAAGTTGAAGAGTGTGTGCGCATTAGTACTAACTACCAAGATTAAACAAAAGTTAAAAGGTGAATAAATTGTGGATTTAGCACTTGAAATTGTAATGTACTATCAATCTTTTTTTAAAATTAGGGAAAAAAAATTAGTATTTGACAAAGCAGTGCTGATAATACTTTATTAGTGCCTTCAAAGAATCTGTTTCTTGAAGCACAACTAGCAATTAACACCTTAACACACAACTAGCAATTTAGTATCAAAAAATACTCTTACATGATATTGTTCGATCGGAATTCATGACAAAGTTGATGTCCGATGTTAGGGTTATACTTGCAAAAGCTCTAACAATCAAGTCAATATGATATATTAGGTGGGTCAAATGTTTTGAATTTGACGTACCTTAATAGGTCATAATGATATGTGTATATAGCCTACTAGACGTGATATTAAGCTTGACTCGTCAAAAAATCCAATTTAAAACACAGTCAAATATTTTTAATAACTCAATAATTATATTTGACTCACATTCTAAAATTTGTCAACCAATCACAAACAATTTCTTATATCACTTCTAAAATATATATTTGATTAAACTCAAATATTTGTAACAATATCATAATAGTAGTTCATACTCCTTTCCTTAACACAACTAGCAAGACAAATGAAGGAATAGACCGTTTTTTAGCAAGGCTCCTCATCTTATAAAGAATGCTGACATGGATAAATCTGAAACCATTGGATCAAGAAGTACCATATGATCCTCACTTCAATACACACACTATACTATCCCTCTCACACACTTCACATTTTTTCCTTCTTTTTAAATTGTTTTGAAAAAAATTACATTTTTAATCTGTTTCCATGCATGGATTTCTCTTCCAAATATACATAACCAAATTCAGACAAATAAATAAATAAACATTGCACCAAAAATATAAATAAATAAATAGAAACAAACAAACACTACTCTTTGCTCTCTCTCTCTCTCTCTCTCTCTCATGATCACTTCAAAGGTAAAAATCGCTTCAACTGCTTCAAAGTTTCATTCTTTTTCTTCTTCTTCTTCATCAAAATTCATCTTCCAAATGCTAGTACTCACTGCACCTTCTTTTTTTTTCCTTTATTACATCAATTTTCACACTTTCTTAACTTCAAAGTTTGAATTTTTATCTCATTTCAGATACGGGTTTTGCAAGAGACGAGGATTTCACTCCATAATCTCATCTGGGTCGTGCTTATTTTCACTTTCTGATCATTTTTTCTCATCTGGGTCGTTTGGTTTTTTTGATGAAAATTGAAATAGCCCAATTCAACATTCTTGGTGTTATTGATTCTGTTTCAAAGTTTGGTTTTTTTACTGATAAAGATTACTCTTTTAGTAGTTAATTCTTGAAGTTTTTGTGTTTCAACAATGGAAGAAGATCAAGAAATGATGAAACATGTGTGCAAATTCTGCAGAAAGAGTTTTCCTTCTGGTAGATCATTAGGTGGTCACATAAGGTCTCATGATCATGATCATGATGATTATGATCATGATGATGATGGTGATGAGTTTGTTGTTGCTGTAAGAAGAAGAATGAAGAAGAAAGAAGGTTATGGTCTTAGAGAGAATCCAAAGAAAACATGGAGAGTACTCACTGATTCAACTAATGAACAAGAGATTCAAGATCCTTTTGATGTTGTTTTGGATAAATTGTGTAAAGAATGTGGTAAAGGGTTTCAATCTATGAAAGCTTTGTTTGGTCACATGAAGTGTCATAAGAAGAAGAATAGTTTTGAATTGGATGAAGAACAAGAAGAAGAAGAAGATTCTAATGCAAGTGTTCTTCCAAAGAGAAAGAGAAGATCCAAAAGAAAGTTAAGAACAAGGTACATAAAGAGTAACAATACTTCTTCTTCTGTTGTGAATTTTGGTGATAATTCTTTAGATTCATGTTCTGTTTCTGAGGATGAAAAGGATCAAGAAGAGGTTGCTATGAGTTTGATAATGCTTAGTAGAGATGTAAGACCTTGGTTTGGTATCAATTCTATTGCTGAATTTTCTGATAATAGTGATGATAATGATAATGATGAGAATTCTTTGGAATTGGAAGCTCCATTAACTCATTTAGCTTCTAAGATTGATGTGAAAATGAACAAAAAACCAAAGAAGTTGGATTTTGGTGATATTGTTTCTTCAGATGTAAAGTCCAAAGGGAAAAGTTTAGAAGTTTTTGATAATGAGAGTGAAGGAAATGATGATGGATTGAAGATGAAGAAAGCTAGAGTTTCTGTTGTTGAGAATGGAAAGGATGAGGTTGATTCTGATTTAGCATTTGAGGTCAATTTAAGAACAAAATCAGGTACTAGTAATGGTACTTCAATGAAGGAAAATTTTGTTGATTCTGAAACTAAGGTTACACTTACATCAGAATGTGAATTCAGGAAGAGAAAATATCAGAAGAAAGGAAAATTTGAATGTGCTACTTGCAACAAAAAATTTCAATCTTATCAAGCTCTTGGAGGTCATAGAGCTAGTCATAAGAGGACTAAAGGGTTTTCTGCTTCAAGAAATGATCAAATTAGTGAAAATGGAAACACTACTGAATTGGAATTGGAAGTAGATGTGGAGATTAATGTAAATGGTGAGGGAAGAATGGTAGAAAGTGAAAGAGTTGTGCTTAATGAAGAAGTTCTTGGAGTAAGGGATTATCTTGATCTTAATCTTCCTGCTGCAAGTATTGATGATGAAAGAAATGGTCATTCTGAGATTTACAAACCATGGTGGTTAGTTGGAAGCAGTCTCAAGCAAGAGGCAATGATAGGTCTACTATCAAACTAGTTCATTCCGGTTTTTAGCGTTGGCTCGATTCGGTTTGGTTCAATTTGATTCGACTTTAGAGTGAAGATTTGAATCTGTATAGGAAAAGTTTTTGCATTTTTTTCATTAATTCTTTACAGGAATCATGTAGCTTTTTGAGCTATTTTTTTGTTCTGCTTTTATTCTTCAAGTAGTTTACAAGGAACTTTTGATATTGGTTTCTTTTTGTGAATATTGTATTCTTTTTTGGATGGTAATAAATGATGATTACTTTGTTCATACTTCAAAGAATAAGTTCCTATGCTGCAAATTTTAATCTCATGATTGTTCTATCTTTGAAATTGAAGCTTGAGGAATTGTAAGTTTGCTTGTTTTTCACAAACTTTGACCATAGCAAAATTCTATATGCATGTGTGAAATTCCTATAGTAACATTTTGGTTTGTTAATACCAATATTGAGTGAATCACAAGTTTAGCTTATAAAATTAATGAAATTTTGAAATCATTCATAAATTGATAATATATGTGACTCAATTATAATAATATGATTCACTAAGGAAGAAACCTAAGGAGGTGATGGGACCACAACTATGTAACTCAATTATAACAGCTTATAATTTGACACATCACAAAATGGAACTAACTATAGTTCTACTTAAGTATCAACTAAGATAACCTTGTTTATTCTGTTTGTTTTTTATGTTAAAGGTTTATAATTAGAACCTTGATTTTTCGTATATCTAATGATCATAGAGTGTAAATAAGAATTTTAACCTTAGGGGGTGTCTTAGGATCAAAATCAAAGAGAATGAAAACTCTCCTATGCTGGTGAGATGGAAGAGTTGGTAAAAAAACAGACAGTTGACAGTTGGCACATACCAAAATATGGTCAATTTTATAAGGATTAACTGCATATGTTTCTTGTGATTATAATAAAATTGGATAGACTTTGATTTTGGTCGCCATATAAATTTTATGAGTAATTCTTGCATGGACATACTGTTAGACACTTCATTTGGTCGCACATAAAAAAGAAGAAAAGTAAAAATATTAAGTAATTAAATAATATATATTTTAAATAATTATATGTATGTTTTTTTTTTGTGTATGACTAGATAAAGTGTCTAAATCCTTGTGTCCACACAAACATTATACAAATTATATATAATTTTAGGCCTTCTCGTCAAACATATTATCTATTTTTTTAGGTGTTTAAATACGAAAGTGTATGTACTTTTAGTCCTTAAAAATAATTTTTCTAAAAAAAATAATCATATATGCAAACAACATATAGAGATTCGAAATTGAGTTCAAACCTTATGATGGTGAGCTGTAAATGCCGAGCGACACTTAAGTTAATTGCCGACATTTTTCAGCGACAACGGTTGAACCATCTTAAAAATTGGTTGAACCGATCTTAAAAGTGGAGAGCAGTAAATGCCGAGCGACACTTAAGTTAACTGCTGCTCGTATAAGAGAATTGACAATTTAATAAGTGAGAAGAGTAATAATCAATCAAATCTTGAATTTTTTTTTTCTGACCCTATTTGCAAAAAAAAATTCAAGTCTGACCCCCTTTGAAAAAATTTTTTCAAA
>Ga0315914_1003568_pt1 | contig 23607 bp, 10 predicted proteins | sample MpolenodulesMG_FD_203920 | JGI IMG/M metagenome (GOLD analysis project Ga0315914, IMG submission 203920) | Medicago polymorpha root nodule microbial communities from Los Angeles, California, United States - elongated nodules | ecosystem: Host-associated > Plants > Roots > Nodule | place: USA... | reverse complement strand
ATCTAGTTAGGTAGCTTGAAGCACAAGCAATGTAACAAACCCTAACTTTTATTAGCTACACTCTAACAAACTTGTAACAAACTTCAAAACAAACTAAAATAAAGTGTGATTAACCAACTAAACATGATTATCACTAATCTAAACTTGAAGTATCAACTAAACTAACATCCACCCTTATTCAAGTTTCCACTTCCTTCATGCCAATCAAACTTCTAAGTTTGATGAACCTGTCAACCTTCAATGCCTTAGTTAATATGTCGACAAGCTGCAGCCTAATGGAGCAATGGACAATCTGCAATGCATCTTTGTTCACTTGCTCCCTCAGAAAATGAAACTTAGCTTTTATGTGTTTGCTTCTTGCATGCAAAACTGTATTTCTTGTTAAGCTTATAGCAGATTTGTTGTCTATGAACAATGTTATAGGTCTACTAACCTCTATCTCCATCTTTTTGAGTATATTTTCAAGCCATACTTCCTGACATGTTGCCATACACCCTACAATATACTCAGATTCACAGGTTGACAATGCTACCACTGGTTGCTTCTTAGCACACCATGAAATTGGAGCATTCAGAAACTTGAATAGGTAACCTGAAGTGCTTTTCCTATCCTGCTTATCTCCACACCAATCAGCATCAGAATATGCTATTAACTCCATAGAGTTTTCATTCAAACCCTTATGAAATAGGATGCCATATTGCAGTGTTTCTTTTATGTATCTCATCACTCTTTTGGCTGCTAGCAGATAAGATACTCCTGGTTCACTCATGAATCTACTGATTATACCAACTGCATATGCAATATCAGGCCTACTATTGCATAGATACCTCAGTGAACCCACAATTTGTTTGAACAATGTAGGATCCACTAGTTATTCTTCTTCATTCATCACCAGTTTCATATTTGTCTCAGCAGGTGATGATGATGGATTGCAGTTCATCATATTGAACCTCTTCAATATATCAGATGAATACTTCATTTGATACATCATCAGTCCCTCTGCAACTTCAGTAAATTCCATACCTAGAAAGTATGTCAATTTTCCTAAATCTGACATTTCAAACTCACTCATCATCTGTTATTTGAATGCTTCTATCTCTTTCACATTACTTTCAGTCACTATTAAGTCATCAACATAGAGACATATAAGTAATTGATTACCTTCAATTCCTTTCTTTACATATACACCATATTCAGACTTACATTTTACAAAATCTTGTTGCACAAGAAAACTGTCAATTCTTTTGTTCCAGGCTCTTGGTGCTTGCTTCAATCCATATAGTGCATTATGTAATCTATACACCATATTCTCATTCCCTTTGATTTTGAAACCTGGTGGATGTGTCACATACACTTCTTCGTCTAAAGGACCATTTAGAAAAGCAGATTTTACATCCAAATGATGCATTCGCCATTTCCTTCCACAAGTTATAGCAACTATCAATCTCACAATCTCCAGTCTTGCTACTGGAGCATAAACTTCAAAGTAATCCATGCCAGCCTTCTGCACAAATCCCCTAGCCACTAATCTTGCTTTGTGTTTGGCTACTTCACCATTTGGCTTCAGTTTCAACTTGAAAATCTATTTCACATCTATTGGTTTCTTGCTAGCAGGCACTTCAGTCAGTTCCCATGTGTTATTTCTGTTGATTGAATTCAACTCCTCAATCATTGCATTCTTCCATACATATTCATTCAATGCTACTTCATAATTGATTGGTTCTGCATTTGCTAATAGTGCAAAGTGAACAAATTCCCCTTCGTCATTAACTAAATTATTTGGAGTAACTTCATGTCCGGCTAATCTAGTGGAAGCAAATCTATGTCTAACTGAAGTTCTAGTGGCTTGATTCTCATCAACATGCACTTCAGGTTGAACTTCATTATCAAGTTGAACTTGTTCAACTTGATCATCTTCTTCAATTATTGTGGGGACTGTGTGACTAGAACTCTTCTATTTCTTATTCCAATATCATGCTTCATTCTCACAGATTTTAACATCTCTACTAATCACTATTGAATGATTTAGAGGATGATATAACCTGTATGCACATGTTTCATGATAACCAACGAGTATCATAGGCTCACTCTTGTTCCCTAGATTTCTTCTCTTTGCATCAGGGATATGCATATAGCATAATGAACCAAAAACTCTTAAATGTTTAGCTGACTGCTTGCATCATGTCCAGTTTCTTTAGGAATTTGATCAAGTTTCTTAGTGGGGCATCTGTTCAAGATGTAAGCTGAAGTTTTTACTGCTTATCCCCAAAATGTATTAGGCAACTTCTTCAATTTTATCATAGTTATGGTCATGTTAAGCTGGCTTTTATTCCTTCTTTCAGCGAAAACCATAATGTTGTGGAGGATAAGGAGTGACTTCATGCACAATGTCATTGTCTTCACAAAACTTCTTAAACACCTTTGAGGTGTACTGACCACCACCATCAGTCCTTAAAACCTTAATTGACTTTCCACTTTGCTTTTCTACTAAGATTTTAAACTTCTGAAACACATCAAATGCTTCACTTTTGGCCTTAATCAAATATAACCAAAGTTTTATGCTAAACTCATCAACAAAACTGGTGAAGTATTTGTTGCCCCTAATTAAGGAACCTCTAAAGGACCACACACATTTGAATACACAACATTAAGTAGTTCCTTTGATCTACTTGCTGCACCTGAACTTAATGCATTTCTATGTTGCTTTCCCAACAAGCAAGTGTCACAAACTGTGTTAGGTATCTCAATTTTAGGTACTCCCAGAATCATATCTTTTTCAACTAATTGATTAAGACCTCTAAAATTGAGATGACCAAATCTATAATGCCATAGCCAGCTATCTTCATCTTTTACCATAGCATTCAAACAATTCAACTCTACAACTTTCATATTGGTTTGAAAAGTTCTATTCATAGCAAGAGGAGTTTTCAATACTAACCTTTGATGTTTATCAAACAACTTAAAGGCGTTATCCTTCATATTTACTGAATATCCTCTCTGGATGAATTGACCAACACTAAGTAAATTGCACTGCATTCTAGGGACATAGAGAACTTCTTCAATTATTGCCATTTTACCATTCTTCCCTTCAATATCAATATTCCCCATTCCTTCTGCAACCAAGACTCTATGATCTGCAAGCTTCACCTTTGTATTTCTTCCAGGATCCACTTCTCTTAACCATGTCTTGTTTCCATTTATATGATTAGAACAACCAGTATCTAAGAACCAACTTTCTGAATTGCAGCTCTCATTACTAGTTGTTGTAACCATCATGAATAATGACTCAGAATATGAACCATCTTGTGCAATTTTGGCTTCCTCTTCATCATTCTTTGATTGTTTTCCTTTACTAGACCAACACTCTGAAGCAAAGTGTCCAAATTTCACACATTTGAAACACTGAATCTTCTTATCAAAATTTTTCTTCTTTTGATTAGAGTTTCCTTCCTTTGAAGATTCACCTTTATCAGATCCATTGTTCTTGCCTTAAGACCAATTTCCTCCCTTAAAGTTTTTCTTCCCTTTCTTGAAGTTTTTCCTATCATTATCATCCTTCTTGATAGTTTGAACTTCCAGGGCTTGTTGAATTGATCTTTCACTGCTTCTTTCTGAAACCATCAATTCTTGAGCTTCTAATGAACTCTGCAGTTCTTCAACCTTCGAGGTTTTTACATCTTTTGATTCCGGAATTGCCACAACAATGAAATCAAGCCTTGAAGATAGAGTCCTCATGATCTTCTCAACAATTTGTTGATCTGTCATAGCTTCTCCACAAGCTTCATCTGATTCAAAAGATTGATGAGTTTAGAGATGTATTCAGAAAGTTTCTGATTATCCTCCATTTACATCAACTCAAACTTCCTCCTCAGTGATTGAAGTTTAATCAATTTCACCTTATCATCACCTTCATGATACTTTGAAAGAATATCCCATGCTTCCTTTGAACTAACTGTTTTTGAGATTCTTTCAGAATTTGCTTCATCAAGACTCTGTTAAATCAAGAACAAAGCCTTGCAATCTTTCTTCTTCAGATCTTTGTGTGCGTTCCTTTTCACTTCTGTGGCATTCGCAGCTAAATCACCTACACCATTCTACACAATTTCAAGCAAATCTTGTGCTCCAAACAAGTTCTTCATCACCGCACTTCATCTTTCCCAATTGTGTGCTTCAAGAATTTGAAGATGAGTGTTGAAACTGCTGCTACCATTCATGGTTCTTCCTTCAGCGCTTCTTCCTGAATTTGCGTGATTGAAGATCTTGATTAACCCTTAGAACGAAACCACAGACTCTTGATGCCAATTTGTTAGCGCAGCAAATCAATGCTTGTCTCACAAGCAATAGAAACCAGAAGCAGTTTTGTTTGTTAGGGTTTTGTGATTTAGTTAATTTGAGAGAATGAGAAGAAAGAGAGATAATGAATTAAGGAATGTAATTGTGTTATTGAATCTAATGTGAATGTACAATGAAAGGTTGCTTATATACATTATCTAGTTAGGTAGCTTGAAGCACAAGCAATGTAACAAACCCTAACTTTTATTAGCTACACTCTAACAAACTTGTAACAAACTTCAAAACAAACTAAAACAAAGTGTGATTAACCAACTAAACATGATTATCACTAATCTAAACTTGAATTATCAACTAAACTAACAAGTTGGACTTAGTATAAAAGCATGATATGATGTAGAGTCTAGCAATTGGTTTCCCCACCATTTATATCTACAAAATAAGTAGAATAGTATATTAGTATTGAACGGAAGTATTGAATAACTCATGTCTCACATAAAATAGAGATAAAACTATATAGTGACACATGATCTCACATTAGAAGTGTTTTTTTTTTTTTAGTAAGATCTCACATTAGAAGTTAGTTTTATAAAAATGAGTTAGGGCAAATATTTTTAACTTGCAAACTCGAGTTAAACTAATCTAATTTGTTGAATTTAGATTCTTCAAAGTGAGTAAATTTGAAGTGATGTAATAAAGAATTGCCAATATAACAAACTAATAATTTGTTATTAATGTACTTCTGTTTCAAATAAAAGTTAAACAAAGTTTATGTATCCAATTAAAAATATGAATCAAATATTTAAATTTATATGACTATTTTTGCTTATATTTCAGATCGAAGGAAGTACCTACTATATCTAACTTTAGAGGAGCCAATTACTTATCACTCTAGATCTCTTTATGAACATTCGGTGATTAAGACTTTTATGGTTAATATGTATAGTTGAAGCATAGACATCTAAAAATTTAATTGTCCTAAAAACATAATTTGGGTCCCACAACTTGACATGCGAGGTCGGCCATGCATGCATGCGAATGCGTTCTTGACCATTCATAAAATTAAAAGCTAAGTTCTTAGGCCCAGCATCAAATCAAGTGAATTGTCTAATACTTCTCTTTGCTTTAATTAATTAAATCACTAAAAGATATGTCATGTTTGGTGTGAGATGAATTGATCCGTTAGGTGGTAGAATATGAATATACTACTTCTATTCTTATTCGATGATACGAGGCAAAGTATCTCATCATTTCACATAAATAGAAGGATCTTTAATAATTTCCCATTCACGTCGTATGTATGGAAATAACTTTAAGAAAGAAAAAAGATAAAAATAAAGGGATAGGAAAAGGGGGAAAGGAGAAATAAAAGGTTGAGCGGTAGGAAAAGACCTCCGTTGTTGTTCAATTATCTCCTTTTAATGTAACCATAAAGTATCTTAAAAAAAAAAATAGAAATTTGTCATGCCATGCATTTGATCATAGAGTAGAGGTCATAATATTTTCTTTGAAGAAGCTGCTTTACAATGTCTTTCCCATGACAACTTCACTTTTAACTTTTACATGCAAACCAATCTCCTCCATCCACATACCCTTTTTTCTAAATATGTCTTTTATTATGTAACTTTCAATTTCAATTATGCATTCAACTTTTACAAATATGTATATTTCATTTGGTAATCATATATGTATATATGTTTAATTTCATATATCCTCCATAGTTGGGCCGGCTCATTGAATTTAAAGACCTGAGGCAAACTATAAAATATGACGTTTTGAATTATAAGATAATAAAATTGAAGATAAAAAAACTGAAGAGATAATAACATAAAATTAAGAATATGTATATATATATATATATAACTTAATGAATTGAAAATGTTTGTTTATATGGAAATTGAAGAGGGGGTAAAACAGACAAACGAAAGTCCAAAAAGAGACAGAAGAAGAACCTCAGTGGCTTTGTCGTATAGGGAAATACATATTTTTTATTCTTTGGCTCTTAGAAGGATTAATGCTTAAAAAAAGGGTGTATCTATGATTATCAATAACATAATAAGATATTGTGTTGCTAATCCTACATTTCGAAAAAATAATAATAATCGTTCATCCGTATTCGTTGTGTGTTTTGAAGTTGTCTCTCCTTGAAATTCCCGTTGCAAGTTTTGTCCAATAATAACAAATATGATTTTATTGAAAGGTACCGGCGGTGGTCATGTGATAGGAGGTGGGGTTGTTTCACTTTCACTGTATTTTTAGTTTTAGAAATTAGAATAGAATCTTCTTGGCTCTTCAACGTGTAGAGAGAGTGTGAGGTTAGAGAAGTGAGTGATGATGAGTGAGTTTATAATTTGTTTGTTTTTTTTTTGGTGAATTTTGGTGGTCATGCATAGTGGTGGGCTCGGTAGGACCAGTCAACTTTGACGAAAATAAGCTTTTGTTTTCCATTATTTTCTTACCTTGAGGGGTTGGGGATCTTCGGTGCGTGGATCCCCTACCACTAACTGCATTGTGTACCAATCGTAGGAATTGTCAGATTTGAAGAGATAATTTTAATTTTCACTATTTAAATCTAAATAGCTTTTACAGTTGTTATACATTGCAGTTGTTGTAGAGGATTCATATTCGAATTTCTCTCTAATTAATTGTAGGCAGTTATATACTCATATTATTTATCTTGTGTTGCAATGCTAATCATAAACGTCTAAATTATGAGAGTTATAAGTTAGTTTAGTGGTATTGAGTGAGAGGTTTAAAGATGGTAAGAAGTTGATTATGGGAAATGGTCTTAGATCTAACACCCGAACCACATATAGACATTCAATTGTTTGGAAACATCTAACTCCCAAACCACATATAGGTATCCAATAGTTTGGAAACTTAAACAATGTTGGACTCCTATACAACTTTAATAGATTTTATTCCTACCTATTCAAATTAGGAGATACTAAGGTGTTGTATTTCAATGCCAACAAAATATCAAACTTTATTAGGAAGTGTGTTTCAATGCCAATTATTTGACGTCATGTTTTTTTTTTAAAAGTGTGTTTCAATACCCAATTATCACTCCCTTTACTTTGGTGCTATTATTTTTAGCGTAAATACTCTTTTCTTCTTCTTCTTCTTCTTCTTCTTTTTTTAAAAAAAAAAAAAAACAACTCTCATTGTGAATTTTTTCTCAACAAAAAAAAATCTCATTGTGATTTTATTAGGAAGCAAGCCAATAATGTTTTCATGTCTTAGTTATGATAGTCATTTAAGAATTTAGATTTCCGACATATAGACAAAAAAATAATAAGAGAAAGCCATGAGAATTTGGATTTTGGAGAATTCTTTGGCATCCAAAAAAAAAATAGGTGGCTATCAATTTATGGAAAAATCAATTCAAAATTGAAAATAATCAAATATAAAAAAAAAACATGACGTCAAATAATTGGGTATTGAGTATTATATATATCCAACAAAACTCTAGGATATGAGCTGTACTCCCCTATTGAGATGGGATAAAGGGAGCGATAGTTTTTGGGTCAAAATCTAAATTTTGTTTATTTGTGAAAGTAATTTATATTTTCATTTTCTAAAATATGTTGTATTAATTTTTGATAATAAAATGTAAAATTCTTGAAGTGAATCATTGTAACAGGAGAAAATAAAATACTAACCAGGGACGATGCATTATTCCCTAAGGGTGATTTTATTTAAACATCAAAACTTGACATTGTGTTAGGCCTAAAACTCGGTTTGATTTTTGTATTTTAAATTTTATGTGCTTTGTTTAGGGTTGTGAAGTATTAATGTACTTTCGTTAATTTAATTTTGGTTATATATAAAAGAAAAACAATTATTGTGTTGGACATCATTGTTCTTATCCAAAAAACATTTCTTTCTCTAAAAATAATTAAAACAGTTATTTTGACGTATTCATTGTTTCTAAAATATAATGCACATAATTGTTCATTTTATTGACAACTGAAATTGCCATACATCTAAAACAAAAAACTAAAATCACCACACATTAAAGTAAACGGTACCCTAGTTTGTGACAGAAAAATAAACGGTACTCTTGTTATTCATTGTTTTGGATCAAATTGTTCCTAGCTAGTTTCTAGACTGAAATGTTTTTTTTCAAGACTAAGTTAAGCTGTTGATAGCATGCGTCCATATCAAAATTACTCCATTTTAGTGCAAAAATAAGGGTGGACCCATAGATGGACCCCGTCTAATTTCATCTTCCATTCTTATATATATAATCACGTAATTAGGTCTATCAATTCTGTTCCAGTCAAGCAAAATCAATCAGTAATTCTGAAAAAAGAAGTTTGAATTTTGGATAGATAATATTGAATATGAAAACGTGACGACACAAAAAAGTTTCCATGTCCATGAAATAGTTTAATTTCTAAACATGAGATTCGATTTCGATTGGAAATACAATAAGAATAGGATAAAAACAAAAAAAATAGAGCAGGGTACTCTCTTCCTATCGTAACTGTGGTCACGTTCGTTTATTTTGATATTGGAACAAGAGAGAACAGAGAGGGGTTAGTTCGTCTTGTTGTTAAATTAAGATAAAAAAATTAAAAATGTCTACAATTCCCATAAATATGCACGTAACATGAACAAGGGAATAAGGTAGTGGTAATAAATAAGTGTTTTAGAACAGAAAAAAACAAAAAAGGATTCACGAGACTAGTAATACTCACAGATGAATCAGAAAAATATAAAGGACTATAGGTACTGACTGTCACCATGTCAGCCGCTGAAACATTGCAGTAATATTAGAGAGTACTATTATACAGAAAGATAAAGAGAGTCAGGGGGGTGTGAACTGGGAATTTGAGAATTAAGAAAAGGTTTTAGAAGAACAGAAGAAGAAGAAGCAAAAAGAAATAGAAACAACAAGGGCATGCATGATTGTTTACAACTTGCCAGATACTTACTTGTCATTTTGGTCCTTTCCTTTCCTTTGTTCTTCCCCTTCTTCACTTTTCCTTAGACTACTAATTCCCACTTTCTCATTTGATTATCGGGACTTGAAGCTGCCGGTATTTTTTAGATTTCTCATTTTTTTCAATTTTCAATTTTTTCATATGCACCTTTGAAAAAAAAATCACAAATATTTACTTGCATGAATATATGAAGGAATAAAAACTTAAACAATTGATATAATCACTAGTAAATACTATTTACTAGCAATATATTAGGTTTTCAAGTAGTTTCCACCTATAAATAATCTTAATTGTTAGTGGAAAATGGTCATTAACCAATTAGGTTTAGTTGATATCTAGGTAGTCACATTATGGTCACTCAAACTAAGGGCAACCAAATATGAGCAAGGAAAATCTTTCTCAAGTCCAAAATATCTCATGAAGAGCTGAGGAGTGTTAGAATCAGTCAAAAACAAGATGAACTTGACAAATTAAAAATGTTTTATATTTTAGCTCCATGAACTAAAACGGTCATTCTTTCGAACCATGACCAATAGTACAAATGCACGCGTGGGTAGGGAAAACAATAATGCAGCGAGATACTGGGACACTAAGTAAAACATGGAGCATCACATACCCCTAGTAACGGCTAAAAACACACAACTAATGAGAATAGCCGAATAAGTCAAGTCGAGGCTAGATTTGATATTTCATTTTTAGATAGATACAATCAATCAAAATTATCATGTTTCTCCTAATTTGTCATTAATCTTTCTGTTTGACAATTTACTCATGTTTTCATTGACTTATTAGCTCACAAACGAACTCGACTTTATACTTAACACTTTTTGAAAAAGTTAAGGAATTCAAATATGAAAGAAAACACTAATTCTTTAATGTGATCGTTTGAAGCAAAAAGAGAATTGTATCTAAAAGCTATTAGTTGAATTTTCAACTAACTTTTTAAGTTCGACAACAAAAGTATAACTTATTCTCCTTCTAAAAAGAGTATAACTTATTCAAACAAAATTTGTAGTGAAACTCACTAAAAATTTAAAATAAATCATATTATATATATTTTCTTTTTTAATTTGTCTCATTGAAAAATCTATAATGCACAACATTATATATGATGCCTCAAGTTCATCTTGATGTTTCATATAGATTTGTGACATAATTACGAACAAAAAAAATTGAACAACAATTATATTTTGTCTAAAATCCATCTCAATTTCTAAAACAGAATTGAAATAAGTCTAGTTTGGTAAAAAAAAGAATAATTTTACACAACACTATCCCTTTTAAAATTGTCATATGCAAATGCTAGTATATTAATTGTTGTGTCAATAATTAATTTATCCCATATCAAAGTTATTTTTTTAACTCCCATTTCAAAATTACCTAGCATGGCAAAGTTAATTCTTAACTCCCATTTCAAAATTACTAGAATGTAGCATGTTTGGGAATTCTATTTTTTGTTTTAAAAAAAACAAACAAATTCTAAAATTAAGTACCCGTAGTAATTTTTATTTTTTATTTTCATAGGAAAATGTTAGTTGTTACTACCTCCATTTTAAAATAATGGATCTAGTTGATTGTTTCACACACATCAAAGTATAATTTTGAAATTTTTAACTACTTATTATTAAAAAGTTGATATTTTAAAAATATTCATCACAACAACTCCAATAACTTATATACTACTTTTTTTATATATTAATTACAAATATGACCAAAGTATGTTACGTAAATAGTGTAAATGGTCAAACATTATAAATTACTTTAGGACGGAGTGAATAGTACTACCTCCGATCTTATTTATAGGAGGAAATTGAGTCAACAAAAGTTGATGTATCTGGTTCAAAATTAAGTTCAGATACATTAACTTTTATTGACCTAACTTTCTATTATAAATAGGACCGGAGGGAGTATTTGTTAGAGGGGATGTAGAAATGTTAACAGCAATGATCGAACCTTCAATCTCCTTTCAAAACCCCGTCAATGTTTCAACTATTTTACCGTTGGGTTACTCTTTCGGAGACCATAAACTTTATTATTTATAAATTAATATATACTTAATTGCTAAAACTTTTAATAAAACTTCAAGATAATGACCACCTAATTGTTATCGAAAATAAGTATTCTACTTGCATTATTTCTGTAATGTCCTCCGATTAAAAGCCACAGCTTTGCTTTTTTAATCATCTCCTTGTAACATGATACCCTTCAAGATACTCTTTTTTTGACTCACCCTTCAAGTCCAAGATACTTCAATCTTTGCTTCCTTTGAATTGTTTTACTAATATGGGGGTAAAATCAATAAAATAAAATAAAATTGAGCTTCTCTCGTAAGCTTAATTAACTTGGATGTTGAGCAACTTTTAGATATTATTAATGAGGAAAGCAAAGAAAATTGTAAAGTGAGAAATAATTACTACTATGTGGGTGGGGAACCAAGACAGTTTAGCTTTGTTTTTCCAATAATGAGAATCATAGGCATTATCAAAATAATCAGTTGTGATATCTATCCGATATAATTAGTCATCATTCTCCCATTGTTTTGCTTTGGCCCCTCTATCTATCTATCTGCTTCTGCGTCCCTACTCTTTTACTTTCACTTATTATCACAGAATGAATGCACTTCACATTTTAATTATTTGAATCCTCACTGGCCAATTATTATCATCTATGGTTTTCAAGCAACTTTCTTTACCTCCTCTTTTCTTTCAAAATCGTATTATGAAAGCTTATATGCTAACACTTACCCCTATCTGATTAATGAGGCTATCCAATGAATAATAAAAACTCATATATTGTCAATGTGAAATTGTTAGTAATGGATTGTATGATTTCTCTTTAAATAAATTAAGTATTATATTTTTAAAATGAGCTCTTTAATGTCATGCATGTATTTTTGCTTCTAATATTGCATGCACCTTGAAATTTTGACACATGAGCAACTTATACTATCATACATGATATAATAGGGCATGGGGAGTGAATGTGTGATGGATAAAGAAAAAGGGGAAAAGTAAAGAAAATTTATGATTAATCGGGGTTATTTATAATATTTAATATAAAAAAAGGAGGTGGAAAAGCTGTAAATATTTGCCCAGGTTCTTAATGGAAACATTTTTAGGGTCAATAATTCAATCACCTGGACACGTCAGCGGGACTAAGCCGAGCCGCAGAAGAACCAAAGTTGGAGGCTCAATGTAAAAACTTAAAAGTAAGGAAAAGCTAAACAGGGGTAACTACTAACTAGAGGAAGCTATTGTGAGCTAGCTAGTGACCGAATGGTACTACTAGCGGCCAGAGACAGCATACGTCTCAAATGTGGGTGTATATATTATTATTACTAAGGTGGGGAAGTATTATAAAATATGCATACATTGATCCCTTTTTTTTTTTTTTAGGGAAATGCATACATTGATACTTAAAAATGGTTTATATCATACATGTATATGTGTCCCTATATATAAACTCGTTTTCTACATTATCTTTATTTTACATAGGACTTGAATTAAATCTCATCATATACTCCGGCTTGCATAGTGCGGAGTTATTATGGAGTAATAGAGATTTGTAATAGATGAGTTTAGACTGAATCTAAATTCTAATATGATACCCCGGCTTGCATAGTGCGGAATTATGGAGTAAACTTCGGCTTACATGAAATAAGGGTGAATATACTTACGTGAAATGGACTTCAAGCACATTTATACATCATGGATTATAGGAATTATAGGATATATATAGATTCAACATCTCAAAAGTTCGGCAGTGTCAAATTTTACTATTTGACTATAAGATATATAATCCACATAACTACATTCAAGCTTATTTATACATTCAACATCTCAAAAATTTGGCCGTGTGAAATTTCAATGTTGTTAGGTTTAAGTCTCAATGATTAAATCTCTCATTAACATTGAAATGATTGAAGTCAAATATATAAAAGATGTGATCCACGGTATATTTAATTTTTTAATTTTTTTAATGAAGATGTAATGTTTCTTTTTCTTGCGATTTTGGAATAATGACTTGATGTCCCTCGGACGCACTCCCAAATTTCTCGATAAATAGTACAACTTTAATATTTTCCAACCTAGTAGCTATATTATATTTGAGAAATGATATTTGAACATCTATCTTTCATACTCACGTTATTTTTTACTTTATCTCTCTATTGTTTTGGTTTTTGTATAAATACCTTTTTTTTCATTGTAAATTATGGTTGTCTCATAAGTTGTCAACCAAATGGTTGTTTAAATAACACTGCTCGTTGTATTTTGTTATATTGAAGATTGAAATGTGTGCTTTTTTTTTTCAAAGGAAAGGAAAGAAGGAAGAAAAGAAAAAAGGTGGAGCTAGAAATCAGAGAAGGAACGGATGGAAGAAATGTCGTCACGAAAAACAGTCTTTAATTCATTCCCATCACGCAGTTCGATGCTATAAGCTAGAGACGTGCATTAGAAAATGTATGATAGCTAGGGATTCGAAATTAGAGACTGTGTTTGGTTGGTGACAATAAACAACAAAAGGAAAGCTACAAAGTGTAAAAGAAGACACTCGTTTCGTTTGACGTGAAGTGAAACCCACCTTCTTCACATTTTGACATTTCTTTTCTCATTTTTATTCCAATATTTCAATTCAATCGAGAACAAACAAATGTGATGTCAATATACTACTACTATAGTTCTACTACTAGTATATAACCTTTTTGTTTCTCAAAAAATGAGAATTATCTATATCACTTTTCACGAGATCATTTCCTTTACCATTGGAATTGGTAATACCGTGATGGAACAATTATTCCAATTCCAATCTTATGACTAACCACTAATTAGCAAATTATTAGTACAAAACATACATAACCGTTGAGACTATAACGTAGGAAGGGTTTGACTGATTACTACTAATAGAAATAGAAATGATATGGAATAAAGAAGGGTAGTACTATAGTAGAGTTAAGGAAGGGTTGAAGGGTCAATTTGTAAAAGAAAGAAGAAGACAACATGGGTCTGCAAGCTTCTAGCTCTTATGCGTGATTTTAAGTGGGTGTGCGCGGGATTAATGTCAGAAATCAGAAACCTCTCTCTCTCTCTCTCTCTCCATGTATCATCAGAAAAACATACACACACAAACACGTAGAATGAGAGAGAGAGAGAGAAGGAGTCACGGGTTTGTCTTGAAAGGCCCTTATTTCACAGTCCTAGATAGACAGACAGACACATATTCCCCAACTGGCTACTATATTTGATTCCGAGCTATCGCTTTAAAATAACAAGAACTTTCATCTCTTGGTAACAACAATGTTCATTATTGAAACATGTATTTTTCTTGTCATATTTCTATCAAAAATACTCCAAATTAATGTAATGGTACTTGATCTATAAACAAAAAATATGTAATGGTACTTGATTATTTTATTTGAATTTTACCTTCAAATTAGTAGTATTATATACATCACTTCTAAATTTGTTGCTTACTATGTTTTTTTGACAAAAGTTGAGACTCAATAAATAGATATAACTTGTTCAAAATTATATACTTGATTAGTATTATATTTTTTTCTTAAAATATGTCAAAAAAACTTAAAATGACACTTAATATATGTTGGAAGAAATATGTAGTTGTGGACAGTAATAGTGTGAAGTGATAATGAAAAAAAATCTTTTTGGATGATAAAAAATAGACATAACTTGTTCAAAAAAATAAATAGATATATTGATAATAAGATAATATAATGATAAAGTATAATTAGATGTATATATCAAAAATAAATTGTGGATACATGATCGCCAAATGTATTATATACCATAATGTTAAAACAAGTAATATTTATTATTTTATAAATTAGCAAATACTCCTCCATAATGGAATATAAACAACAAAAAAACTATATTTGAGTGTTGAACAAAATAATATCTTTTTAATATATATATATATATATATATATATATATATAATTACTTACTTAAAAAGAGTGGTATCTTTTGCTTATAGTATATCGCAATGTATTTGTCTTTGAAGTGTAGCTTAGATAAGAACTTAACATTGTAATCTTCAAAGACAGGTTTAAAAATTCTCATTGAAACGGTTAGTGAAATGATAGTTAATATTAGTTTAATTAATTAATAATAATTAAAAAAGTGTAACCTATAAGAAAAACTAAAAAAATAAAGCCCCACCAGACAATATCCTTCCAAATTTCCAAACTATAGATTAGTTGAAATTGAATTTTATCTGAAAAATAAAATAAAAGAAGAAATGCAAAAAAAAACAAAAGGCATTAGTGCATTACACAGTAACAAAAGCTAGTACTAGTACTAGTACTATTCATTCCACCCCCTCTCTTTTATCCCCGCCTCATTCTCATTCGTTCTCACACTCTCACTCACACATTCTCTCTCTCTTTCCCTCTCCCTCTCTAAACCAGTGTTGTGTGTGTTATTGAATCATCATCACTGAAAATGGCTCTTCTACTAGACAACTGTGAAGGCATTTTACTTTCCTTAGACTCACACAAATCAGTCCCAGCTCCATTCCTCACCAAAACATACCAACTTGTTGACGATCCAGCCACAGATCACATCGTTTCTTGGGGTGAAGATGACTCCACCTTCGTTGTTTGGCGTCCTCCAGAGTTTGCTAGAGACCTTCTCCCTAACTACTTCAAACACAACAACTTCTCTAGCTTCGTTCGCCAACTCAACACCTATGTAAGCAATCATCTCTTCATCATTATGTTTGTCGCTTCGATTCGTTAACTTTTATAACGAAATATTCTTGTTAGTATTTTCAACTCTTCTAACTAACTTTATTTATTTTTTGTTGTTTAGGGTTTTAGAAAGATTGTACCTGACAGATGGGAGTTTGCAAATGAGTATTTCAAAAAAGGAGAAAAACATTTGCTTTGTGAGATTCATAGAAGAAAAACATCACAGCCACAACAAACAGGAATCAACAACATGAATCATCACCAGCAACATCACAATGTTTCACCTAGTTTCTTTCCATTTTCAAACACAAGAGTTAGCATTTCTCCATCCAATGATTACTCTGATGAACAACTCAACAACTGGTGTGACTCTCCACCATTAACTTCACCATCATTTGTTAATGGAGGAACAACAACAAACAACTATAACAGTTCTGTTACTGCTCTTTCTGAAGACAATGAAAGACTAAGAAGAAGTAACAACATGTTAATGTCTGAGTTAGCTCACATGAAGAAGCTTTACAATGATATTATCTACTTTGTTCAGAATCATGTTAAACCAGTAGCTCCAAGTAACACTTACTCTTCATCGTTTCTACTTCCACAAGCTTCAAATCAAACTCCTGTGAATGGTGTTGGTAATGTTTCAATGGTGCAAAAGCCAATGAACCAGCTTTTGGGCTATTACAATTCTAACCCTAAACATGTGACTCATCTTCAAACTCAAAATCAATCACATCATGGTATGAATGTGAACTCTCCAACAAACACATCAAGAAGCTCAATAACAATGGTTGAAGGGCTTAACAGTAATAACTGCAGCAAGACTAAGCTTTTTGGAGTATCACTTCAGTCCAAGAAAAGAGTGCACCATGAATGTGGATCTAATAATCCAAATACTTTGGAAACCAACAAGGCTCGTTTGGTTTTGGAAAAAGATCATGATTTTGATTTGGGTTTGAATCTTATGCCTCCTTCCACTTGTTAGTTAGTTAGTTAGTTTCTTAAAATGAGAATCCTAAGCTAGTTAGGTTTTTATTTTATTTTAGTTTTTTTACTTGTTTGTTTTATTTTTATTATTGAAGAATGAAGTTGATTATCAAGTTTTGAGTCACGGAGGAGCTAGGAGAAGATCATGATGATATTGATGGAAACGTGTGTTTTTGCGTGCGTGTGTGATTCTGTGTACATATAACTTAGTGCCAATATTATCTTTGTTCACAATCTATTATTGATGTAGGTGGATTTTGGTAGTACTAAGATTATTAAAATCAAATTAAATTACCAAACTTTAAATGCTCAACTTCTCTTTTTGGTTGAGTTTTTCTCATTTTCACTGGTGCAATATTTATTGCTCCCTAGCATTTTTGTGTTGGTTTATTTTTCCAGCTTCCGTTTTGTTTGGTTCATTTCATCATCTCTTTTTGCTGATTTTGATATCTGCATGCTTCAGTTACATTAATTAATGCTACCATAAGAAAGCGAGATAAAGAAAGGAGTTAATGCTTTCCTTACAATTTTATCCATTGGGTAAAAAGCTGAGAACTTATGAGAATGTATGTAACAGCCTGGCTTAATGACACATTTCTAAGGCTTTCTTGCATTATTTTTGTACCAAACGAAAAACACAAAATAATTTGCATCTTAATTCATAAAGAAGCTGACACAAATGACTGATTCATTCATAAAAAATCACATTGTTGGAAGTACAATTTGTGGTTAATTAGCAATCCTAATTACGAACAAGTAATATTTTTTAGGTGTCAAGATAGTATATAGTACAATGATTTATGGAAAAAGAATATTATCATTGCTTTTCTTCAAGCTAGAGAGTTATAAATCTATACTTTGCCGTATTTATGAATTGTCAGTAATGCAGATGCAGACAAGGAAATTAACCTGTATATCTTTGTAGTGGGAATAAAATATTCATAATAATAATGTTGAGAAAGTTTGATATGAAAAGAACAAGTGAATTATTCCATGAAAGCGAAATGTAAGGGAAATGTTTCTTCCAAGGCTTCTTCTATATACTTCTAAGGACCAGAAACATTTGTCTTTCCCTACTTTAAGTATTTAACATTTTCACTACACTCTTCGGATTCCACTTTCACTTGTCTTTTGAATTTTTACTCTTGTGACAAGAACATACAAACACTGAAAAGAAAAATGAGACCAATGACCGGTTGGTGAACAAACATTGAACAATATATGCATTTTTTGCCTGGAAGTTTATGATTCTTTCTGTTTTAATGTTGAGTCTTCTTTTTCTTGTCGCATTGCACTACTCATATATACCTATACGGGAAAAGTGTCTCATAAAGTTTGTCTTTTGCATTATCAGAAAGAGATTATATAGTATTAAATTGCTTTCCTTGACTCTAAGTGTTTCTTTTTTAAAATTTATTTATATTGTGTATTTCTAGTATTTATAATTTCACATATATTCCTATGAACTGTGGAGTATTAATATCTCAAACAGAGAAACACTGAGACACATCAGAGAAAGCATGATAAGAAATTTCTATATTTGAGTGTATATTAATTTCGTTACATATGAAAGGTGAAAATTGTAAAAATGATAAAAGACCAAATTAAAGAGCAATAACATGTAACCAAGTTTAGACAAGACCATGGTTTGGTTTGGTTGTATATTTTTTAGCTAGGTTAAAGGGTGGCACGTGACAGGTTTTATGCACGTGTAGAAGGAAATTAGGAGTGGAATGTCAGATAAGGTTAATGGCTATAGAGAAAAAGCAAAGTAGTGAAATGGAGTTTGAGTTTGAAGATGAAAAAAAGAAAGTGAGTAGTTGTGAGTGGTAAGTAAAGAAGCTTTCGGTTTGGACTTTTTAATAATGCATTTGAGATTGAGGTGTTGCTAAATTCTAAACAACCGTATCGAATAGGTCGCTAAAGTTTATTTATTTGACCCCAGAAAAAGAGCAAACCTGAAAAAGAACATTTGTGGTTATGGGGGAAAATAAATTTAAATTTAATTAAGCACACGTTGAGTAACACTTTTACTATGTTGCCTGATAGTGCTTGTGGACCTATTGGCTCATGCTTTGCCACTCTAAACATTTTCTTTTCTATTTTGTAATAATTATGATATATAAACTTATTTAAATTTCCCTTTCAATATTCAATCTATAAGTTTTACTAGTTTGAATTTGGAGATAACATATATATTTATTGATAAGAAGAATAGTAGCAAAAAAAATTTCCTAGTTATTAGAAATTGGCATAATCCAAAGTATGGAGTCGACAACAAAATGGGTCTTAGCCTCTTAGGAACGGCCCCAACACTAAGCCTATTAAATTGGCCCATTAAGGAAATGCTTTTCCCACCCCTAAGTCTCTAGCGAGGAAATTTTTAGCCACGGTTCAACTGCTTTTTTTAGGATTTTTGCACATTCTGATTCTAAAATCCGAACAACAAAACAGTCATCTTTATACATTAGGATTTTAGAATCCAAACACTTTTTTTACATCTTCCGATCGTCTCTTAAAACAGTCATAATTTTTTCAAAGTTCATGGAAGTTTTCTAATACTCCTGACAAAAGCATAGCTTGATGCCAGTTTTGTGACTCAGTGTTTGAGACTCAAACTAATTTTCTGGTTTATTTTCATGACTCACAAATTTAATCCCATATATATGAATAAAACCGATTGTTATTGGTCGCATATAACCTCAGTGTTTTTTTTTACCTTGAAACCATTATTGCATAGGTTAAACGAATAAAATCGTAATTTTTTATTGACAATTATTTATTATAAAATTATGTATTCAATATAAAGTGTGCTAGTTTCAATGTAAACTTATTATTTTTTACTTCTTTTACTATTCAAGTTTGCACATAATAAAAGAAACTCTATATGAATATTAACCCAAATTGCTTAATTAATGTAAAATCATGTTCCACTAATATTTTCCTTGTCTTAGAGAGAAGGGAAATTGTGAAATTTATTTTCTCTGCCTATTGTTAATTTTATCCCCAAAGTACATGCAAACTATATTACATACATCCACGTTCCACAAGCATACATAAACTCAGATTTTTCGCTATTCTTTTGAATGCGTATCATCAGTTCAACAAAATTATCAGTTTCCCACCTACATTGGTATAATCTAAATAGGGAAGTGTCTGTGTATGTATACTCGTTAATTGAAATTGAAAGTCGTGGCAACCCAAGCATTATGTGATAACTAGAGTTATTTGATAATCACGGTAAAGAGTTTTTTCTTACACGTATCACAATGAACGATAGTAATCTAATTATTACTTAATCCGAATGTGAAAAATTATGAAATTGCATTTTATCTTAAGAGGTGATCGAAATATGTAAATGGAGTAGTCGGGTTTTAAAATCCAAATAAGTAGAAATGATTGTTTTGTTGTTCGGATTCTAAAATTTAAATGTATAAAAATCTTAAAAAAAAGTGAATCGGGGCTAAAACAATGTGGCTAAATAATTTTCCTCACTATGTGAAATATCTTCTCAATTTAAATGATCATTTATACGATTTTTGAATATACACTATGAATAGATTAATATGGTAAATTTTTAAAGAAGAGTAGTTTAAGATTTTTTTTTTAAAATGTTAAATATACCCATTTAGGGTGGTGGGGGGGTATACCTATCAAAACGATATTTTTCAAAGCCCCATAATACATAAATTCCGAATTTGTTGGCACTAAGAAAAAAAGGTTTGGTTTGGTCCCAAAATAAATTTTTTTGCAATACAATTTGAAAATTGTTTTTCACACTTCACTCAAAGCTAAAAAATACCATAAAATTACAAATTTAACCTTAAATTCCATCGACAATAATTTCGTTGTGTTTCATAGCAACCTTTGATGTGGGAACATCAATTTCATACAATTTACCACTTTAGAATCTATGGGATTCACTAATAATTTGACTACCATTGTTATAAATTGTATTCAAATCATATCTTCATATGTTCTTCTCAATGGCTCTTCCCTTACATTTTTTAAGCTTTAAAGAGAGATTAGGTAAGGAGACCCTTTGTCTTCATTTATTTTTATTTTCAAGTGTTAAAGTTTTTTTTTTTTTTAAGGAACTGTTAAAGTTTTATCTATCCTTTAAATTAAAAATTCAATGTTTTTTTTAAGGGATTAAAGCTCAATGTTATAAGGTGGTTCATGTTAAGGGATTAAATCATCCCCCGGAAATCATCCACATATTTTATGTTGATGACAAATTATTATTTTATATATAGGGCTGAAACAAAAGATACAGACATGATTCAACATATTCTTGGTCCTTTTTTTTTTTTTTGAGAGGAATACACATTCTTGATCTATATCAAAGAAAATCGGGTCAACTTAATATGTTATAATTATCTTCGAGCAAAAACTTTCCTACAAACAGAAGATGGAATATTGAACACATATAATAGATCAAAACGGTAGACTGCATCAACAAGTGTCTTGGTCTTCCCCCCAACATTGGAAGATACAAGAAAAACCTCTTTAACAACATCATTAACAAAATCTGGAAAAAATTGAAAGGTTGGAAGAAAAGGCTATTCTCACATGCCAGAAGGAGTGTTCTACTTCAATTATTTGTTCAAGCTATGCCAACATATGTTAGTTGGTATTTTCTCATCCCCAAAAATGTTTTTAAAACTAGATGGTATAAAGAGTAAATTCTGGTGAACAACTGCAAACAAAAAGAAAATCTGCTGGAAAACTTAGAAACATGTTTATGAAAAGAAAGAAGGGTTGCCAATAGGTTGAGAAACTTTAGTGCTTTCGATGAATCTTTTCTTGCCAAAAAAGGCTGGAGGATTCTTACAAACCCTAATTCTTTGATGAAAGTTATTCAAGAGAATACTTCCCCAACAACACCATTACTCATGCTACTCTTGGTGTTAGAGTTAGACCCAACTACATTTGGAGAAGTATCCAACATTCCACTTGGGTGCTAAAAAAAAGGAGATTTTTGGTCTATTGCAAGTTAATATATATGAAATTGATGATTGACTTACATTTCTACTGATTAAAATGATATAGAAAAAGCTTATGACGTTATTTCTCACAACAACAAACCCTGAAACAAAGACATTATTGACAAAACATTTCTTCCTTATGAAGTGATCAAATCATCAATCTACTTAGTTCTACTACACCTATTGAATACTCCCGCACTTGTCTATGGACGAATGTGATTGGTACACTGTTAAATTAGGATACCACTCTAGTAATAATCATAAATACTCTGAAAACTTTAATCCTATATAACCAAATTTGGAAAAGACTTTGGAAATTAAGGCCCTCCCTAAACAAAATCATCTTTTATATAGATTTTTCAATGAATCAGTGTCTTCTGCTAACTGTTAAAAAGAGTTTCACATTGGATAAGAAATAATCAAACAATTTGTTTTTAAATTGGGGGCATTGCCATTCTCGCCCAATCATCACCTCACAAGTTGATTTTTTGGGGTTGTGTAATGTCTAACGATGATTTCTAAGATGGTATTAGCGTCTAGTTCAAGATCTATTGACCCTCCTGCTAGAGGTGTCAAAACGGGCTACCCGGCCCGTGACGGGCTAGCCCATGTCGGGCTCAGACTTTTTCGGGCCGGGCCAAAAAGGCCCGGATGATAAACGGGCACAAATATAGTTGTCCAAGCCCGGCCCTTTGCGGGCCACGGGCTTTCGGGCCTACCCAATTAATAAAAAAAAAAATTTAAAAATAAAAATGACTTAAAATTATTCACACCACATATTGTTTTTTTTCCAGACAACTCTACGTAGAATTCTTAAAATTATGACTTTACGACCCGTAGAATTTATATAAAAAAACAAACAAAAGGGACCGAACCTTTAAATGGATAAGAAAGAACAGCTCAACCACGACATAATAATAATGATAATTCTCAAACAATTGAACATGCACGGTATCAACAAAGTGGTGTAATTGAATTGGAAATAGAGGCGCATCAACAACAAGGGAGTCAAATGGAATTGAGTAATAACATGGCAGCAACAATTACACTTGACAATAAAAGATTTTAATTTGAAATAGAATGATAAAACTATAGCATGAGCAATTGAAATTAAATAAAATAGTACTACTGAATATTTAATAGATTTGCATAAAAAAAAAAAGGTTATGAATACTTAAGACAAAACAAAACAGTGGAGTGAGTAAAGAAAAAGAAACTGATAAGTTATTAATAAAAATAATCGGGCTTTCGGGCTACCCGGAGCCCGGCCGGGCTAGCCCGCCACGGGCTCGGGCTAAAAAGCCCTCGTATTAATCGGGCTAAAATTTGGTTGTCCAAGCCCTTCATTTTTCGGGCTTTCTCGGCCCGGTCCATTTTGACAGTTCTACCTCCTGCTATCAATTCTCCGCTATCGCGTCACCCACCATTTATATCCATGCATCTGATGTCCAGTCCTAGACATGACGGGATGTGTTAAAAAGTCTCACATAGAATAAGAGATAGTTTGACAATGTATTTATAAATTTGGGTATGTAACGCCCGTTTATTTTATTTTATTTTCGGTAGAGTTTAGAGTCCTATTTAATTGATTTATGTGATTTGTTTATTTAATTAAATGGTTTTATTAATAGTTAGTAAGAATAAGATAGGAATTAGAATATTTTAGAATTAAGGGGGTGGAGGTGTA
>Ga0315914_1003567_pt1 | contig 23608 bp, 11 predicted proteins | sample MpolenodulesMG_FD_203920 | JGI IMG/M metagenome (GOLD analysis project Ga0315914, IMG submission 203920) | Medicago polymorpha root nodule microbial communities from Los Angeles, California, United States - elongated nodules | ecosystem: Host-associated > Plants > Roots > Nodule | place: USA... | reverse complement strand
ATTTCCATCCTTATGTTAGAATAATAATAAAAAAAATTATTTATGTAAAAAAAACAAAAATTTCATTAAAAGAACTAAAAAAAATTGTTAGATGTTGACGGTTTCATTTCTCACATTATCATCATCTATAAAAAAGTATTCATTTTAAGTTTGGTCAACTAAAGAAAGAACACCTCTATTCATTCACACCTTAAATCAAATCATCAACACTGAATTGTTACAATCTTGTCTCATTTTTTTTCACCTTCATTATTTCTAGGTATTCACATGTATCCAGAACTATCTATAACTACAAGTATTCACATGTATCCATGAAATATTTTATAATTATCTCATAGTTTTTTTTTTTAAAAATTAAATGAACTGATTGATTCTGATACTTCTTAAGTACGTATCTACGGGTATCTATAAAATATCAATATCCGATTAGGACATGTCTTTATTTCTGAAGTATTCGGTCTTCATGGGTCATAACAATGCCATTCTGGTAGGAAAAAAAGTGTTAACCAATTAAAAATAATCGATTTAATTTAATTTTGTTTTACAATTTTTATTTACGAAATATGAATCAAACAAAATCAAATCGGCATAGAAGAGTTGATTTGATTCTATTCAATCGGATCGGTGTATTTAAAAATAAGTGAATTTGTTTTATACAAATTTTAATTTTGTGTGCTATTAACACTACATACATTGTCCCCGTGAGCATAACTCAGCTGGAGGGATGATGTATTGTTATATGCAGGGATCGGAGTTCAACCTCCAAACACCTCATTTATTCACTTCAGAAAGGTAAATTCTAACCACTATACAACTTAACAAAAAATAAACTACATACACAGTGATTATATATATATAATGTCTTATTGAGTCTATTTGTTGGGTTGAAACATTTTCGAATCAACACAAGTATTGTTCAAATTAGAGATAAAACTTGAATACTTATAATCAATAAATTAATTTTGAACTATATTTAAAAATAAGAATGTTACTTTTAAAAAAGTGTTATGAATATATTAATTAAAGAAAGGATGAAAACATAATTAGTATATTATTATTTTTAATTAAAAAACAATTTTTAATATTAGATAAATCATGCGTAATTGACTTGGTCTCATTCTCATGAAGTAAAAATGATTCTTAGTTGTACCAAAAATAAAAATATGACTAGAGTCGTGCATTTCGGTCACAAAAAATATCTTCAACCACAAGAAGGGCATCCTTATTTATCAATTTTGTTAGGTCTGCAACAACTTAACCAAATAATTTCCCTCTAAAATGCTGCATTAGGTTAGCAACAATTTAACCTAACAAATTTCATCTAAAATGCAGCGCACCAATTTAACCTAACAAATTCCCTCTAAAATGCAGCAATCGCTAATGTTTCTCCTCACTGATGAGCTTTTCATTCCTATCATGATGTGTCATCGTTTGTATATATCTATTGTTTCTCTAGATATTTTTTAGGTTTGCAACAACTAAACCTAGAAAATTCCCTCCAAATGATCCGCATTAATTGCTAAGTGCTAACCCTAATTATGTATTTCCTTCCAACACTTTTTCAATTTGAAATTCAAAATTTTTTGTTAGGAACCATGAACTGCATTAAATTACATCTATTGTTATACCCCTTGGAAAATACACAGTTGTTCAACCAAGCACACATCTTCAAAATAATTAATACATTGTATATGATCTCTTCTTCTTTTTTTGTCTTAGATGAAGTGGTAAACCACTAAAATTAAACTCACACAGACTGTCTTTTTTTTTTTGGTCTTAAATGAAGTGGTAAACCACTGAAATTAAACTCACACAGATTGTGAGGTCCCGGGTTCGAACCCGGGTCATGACGTCCGACCTTACAATTTCGACATTTGTTAGTTGAGTTAGGACTCTAGATGTATAAGATCTCTTCTATTATTAAATTCTATGATATATGCAGATATGATATGTATTTGGTTGGAAAAATATATTATTATTTTGAGTAAATATCAAAGTGTAATTATTCTTTTTAGAGCAATTGAAGTGACTTTGTTTTTCATGCTAGTAGAAATTTAAAACAATTATTACAAGTCAATTTTTGATGTTTAACTATAAAAGTAATAAATAAAATTGACCCGTGCTACAATATATAATATTGTATTCTTTTTATCTTTTTTCTTTATAATTTTTAAAAAAAAAAATGAGAAGATAATGCCCCAATAATATATTGTGATAAAATAAAATAGCAGTCTTTAATTGATTAGTTTTTCAAAACTAAAATGTAAAATTTGATAAGATTCAAGTGTCATTGAAGGACATGGTAAAACAAATTTGATTGTAATATTATATCTCTAATAAATCTAATTTGCGTTTATTGATCGACCCATGATCTTACGGGTTAAAGATTATTCATTGGTCTCTATTATAGTCGACGTGTTAGAAACACAAAGCGATTATAAATTTTGACTCATGTTACCTTTTTGTATTATATTGTATCTATTATTTACCAAATAACTAACATTATTCTGATTAATCATATAAAACATTGTAACGTTTTATTATTTCTTGAACAAGTTATAAATTTTCTCAATTTTATTGTATGAATTGTATTAGTAAACACTCTGAACTTGACCCTGCCGAATTTTTGAACATCCTAAAGAAGGACCCCGCTGAAACTTTCTTTTTCTAAATAGTAGTCTTTGTTCTCTCTCTTTTTAATAGCCTAGTAGCTAAAAAATCACCTTTTTTAAGGTGAATAAGTGGGATGTATGAGATTCGATCCCCGACTCCTGCATATAACAATGCATGTCCCTGCCAATTGAGCTATAGTCACGGGGACTTCGTTTTGTTTGTTTTATTTAGCATTGTGAAGGAAAAAAAACACTTTGAACTTAGATGAGACATCACCATTAATTATTTTTTATTCTCATACTTTCTTTTTCTTTATCTCTTCTTTTTGCACATACATGTAAAAGGAATAGACATTTTTACGAACATAAGAATGCTGAAAATTAACACATTAAAAGTGGACAAGCTATTAGAATAAGTAATCAATAACTGAAGAATGCTTCTGAAGTAGCGCCTCTGAAGAATACTTCTGAAGTAGTGCTTCTGAAGTGGAGCGTCTGAAATAGTGCTTCTGAAGTGGAGCGTCTGAAGTGGAGCTCCTGAAGTGGTGCGTCTGAAGTAAAGCTTCTGAAGTGAAGCTTCTGAAGACAGATTCTGATGTAGTTAGTTAGAGGAGTTTGTTACAACATCTAGTTGTATATATACACTCCCTTATGTTGTAAATAAAAGTGTAGTGGTGTGAATCAATAAAAAATTCTCCCATTCATTGTTTCTTCAGTTTTAGTTCTTCATTTTCTGTTAGTTATTCATCTTGCTCAAAACAGCTTATTCTTAATAAGCACTTTCGCTGCGCATAGAACAGAGTGATTGTTCTAACACAAGCATGGTCCAACCACCTCTCTTCCCATGCTAACATGTTTTATATAACCCCTACAAAAATATGGTATACATGCATCCATACATACAGTGGCGGAACTTGGGTGGCAAGGGGGAGCCACTGCCACCCCATCCTAAAAAAAATAAGAAAAGTTATATACTGTTTTTGGTGTTTTTTTCTGTCCTACCAGTGGCGGAACTGGGGTGGCAAGGGGGAACCACCGCGACCCCATCCTAAAATAAAAAAAAATTTATATACTGCTTTTGGGTTTTTTTTGTCCTACTAAGCCAGTTTATGATACTTGAAAATGAACTTGCTTTGCGCTGGATACCGAGTGGAATGAGTGTGATGTTAACTTCTGATTGAAACAATGTCTTTGCTGCTAAAGGATCCAAGAACATATTGAATTCTGCATACTTGTTGGAAGGAACAGAAAATACATTTCCTTTTGTCATTGCCACTCCTGCTGAAAAGGCTTTCAAATTTGATGTTAACGATGTCTTTCAAATTTGATGAAAAAGCTTAAGCTTTTAGTTTGCTTTCGTAGAAATTGTGGTCTCTATAAGGAAAGGAAAAAAGAAACATGAACTAGTAGAACGAAAGAGAAAGTTGTTAGCGGCGGCTTAGGAAATATTACCAACCAATGTGATACAACAACTAATTTATATTTATATCTAGTGTTGGATACTTTGATTTGGACTTGGGCTCAATGAGTCAACTAAATGGATTAATATCCATATAAATAAAGAATAAAGTAGGTTGCATTAAAATATGAAAATTAATAAAATCTTTAGAGGTTTTTCTTGGTTTATCTTTATATTTATTTTATTTATATTTATTTATTCATTAACCGGTTCAATAACAGTTCATAACGATTTAACCGGTTTAACCAATTGAACCATGAACCGAAGGTCTCACCGGTTCAATCTCCGGCCCACCTTTAAAAACATTGGTATAAATGTAGTTTAAATTTTAAATGATCGATTTTTTGTTTATTATGACTTAAATGTGTTATATGCAATATGATTTATATATTTTAGTATTTTTTTATGGCGGTCACCCCAAACTTTTTTGTCTGGCTCCGCCATTGCATACATAAAATAGGGGTACAACAACTATTTTGACAACTTTATGTTAATATGAGTATTTTCATAAAACCACAAGGAAAAAACTTTATAACACAATGTTTTTACGAAAATACCCCTATATACATAGGGTTGTCAAAATAGATGTTTATATATCATTTTTTTTACTAAAAAATTAACAGGTGTTCATTAGCATGCTACACTTTTTTTGGTTGAGGAGTGTTATTTGAACATCCATTTGGTTGACAACTTATATGACAACCATAATTTACAAAGATAAAGTAGATATTTACACGAAAATCAAAGCAATAGAGAGATAAAGTAAAAAGTAATGTGAGTATGAGAGAGAAAGTTGTCACAAAATGGATGTTCAAATATCATTTCTCTTTTTAGTTTTGGACAAAAAAACCATCTTCTTTTCTTCAAAAGTAACCAATGCATGTCTTTTAAAATCATTTTGCATTTCATCCCAACTTTTTTTCTCACTTTCAACCAATCATTTTTTTTTATGATCGACTAATAACATTTTTTATAATGACGTTTTTCTTATAGTACCAAATAACAAAAACAAAGGCAAACAAGGAAAGTACTCTGTAAAGAAGAAAGTTCGTAAAACATTATTACGAATAAGATTAAGCAAGCCTTCCATAGAAGAAGCATGGATTAAGAAATCATTGTTTGAGGAAGCTCCAAGTTTTACAAAAGAATATGCACATTGATTCTTTTCTCTAAGGGTGTGACAAACAATGACATATTGTTTTGAAGAAATGGCTTTTTATGTCTTTAACAAGCACAACATAGACATGTACTTCACAATGAGACTATTGACGAGGTTGATGCACTCGAGTGAATCATTAGCAACAAAGTTAGTGATACCTACAATTTTGGTCAATATCATACCGTGGTAAATTGCTAACAACTCAGCGAACAAAATATCAGAAAAATTGGATGAACCAAACTAAACCAAACGATGGGGAACTGAAACCTACACATCAAGAAGAATCCATAATGATATGCTAAGTGTTGATTTAACATCCTTTAAAAAAAGTGTTTATGTAAAATCATTTTCATTTGCAATAAAATGTTCAAAAACATGCATTATTAAAAAATAAATAGTAAGTGTTGATTGAAGCACTAAAGCGTTATTAGTTGTTCATAAAAAAAAATGATTGATTTAACCAAGGAGAGAGAAAACATTGAGATGGGTTGCAAAATGACTTTAAAAGACATGCATTAATTTATTATGTTATTAACCAAACAAATTTAACTTAATTCATTAATAAAAAACGGAAGAATACAAAGAGGACCATAACCAAACTCATGGCGACAAGCATAAGAAATGGTAACTCTAGCACGAGAATGAATAGTCATATTTGCTTGCCTTTTAATAAACTTTACCTTAAAGTTATAATCAAAAGTTAAACGACGCCTAATGTTTGCCACCATTACGCTGAATTTAGACGTACCATCTTCATCTACGCACGCAACATTCCATAAAGTTAGACTTAGTGCATCAGGGACACCCTGTGTAGTCCCAAATAATGGATCCAACGCAAAGCTTTTAACAAAGAAACTGTCTCACTTTCGAGAACTCGCATCTCAGGTTGACACCAACCTGAAATCGCCTTAATAAATTGCCCAGCACACGAAAACAGACAACAGACATACCCACTGTGCTCTCATTAGTCATTACAAAAGAAACTCCTATCAACTGCACACTCAGCCAACATAGTTTGTGTCATGTTAACAATCTGATTTGGTTGCAATTGATTATGGTTCCAAATACACTCATACACGCCATGTTATGGAAATCAACATCAACACACAGCTAACAAGATCACGAGCCAAAAAGTGGTTTTCTTGTCCACTCATATATATGGAAAATGTTAATGCACACCCACTACAAAAGTTAAGAATATTGTTCTTGATCACTGTTTAACCACTATTTAATGGAAATGCACTAACTTTAATCTTCGTTTAAGTATCTATATATATTTGCAATATAGAATAGAGTGGAGAGTGATATTGGCACAAATAACTAAACTACGTATATTCTATTTTGATTGTTGAAGTTGTTTATCTGACTCTTTGCGTTAAGGGATTAAAATGAATGATATCTAGAGCTATTCTTACATAGGCACAATCACAAATTAAATTATTTGGGCGTACACACAATAAAGAAAGAAATTAAAAAATAACTAAATTAGTCTTGTCATTCAACATCATCAAACCATTTAATCTTTAAATAAAAATGTATTTGTGTGAGTGTGACCAAATTTTTTTAATTTAGGTTTGTTCCTAAGAAAGCATTTCTCTTATATCTAACTCTTTGCGGTAAGGGATTAAAATGAATTATATTATTAGAGTTGTCACAAACATTTATACATATAATTTTAATTTTAATTTAAATTTTATAAAAAATTATTTATAATTTACACGCATTAGTGTAATAAAAGGATCCATCAACCGCTAGTATTTATGATTAATAGACAATAATTTTTAATAAAGCCTAATATATAATTCTTCAAAGTTCTTTTTACAAGCAAAGGGGGAAAGAGCGTCAATGGGGCCTTAAGACATCGCAACTAGATTGACACAATTAACAACCCCACATCATTTGCAACAAACCTCATAAATGTATGTAAATCTTCAAAGTAAAACAAAAGCAAAATAATTTTTCCTTTAAAAAAAAGAAGCAAAATAAGTTTTAACTAGAGGTTTTAGGTCTGAATCCAACCATGTGAATGTAATGGTGTTAAATTTTTTGATGGAGAATTTTGTCATTTATTACAGTCCTACCTGACTCGATTGATTAGTTTATGTAGTTAAGTGCAGATGATACATAGTTTACATAAAAAAAAAAGTTAAGAATCGAATTATAACATTTTTTAAAGAAAAAGTTAGAGTGCAGATGTAACACAGAGTAAATTTGACATCCCAACTATATTGACATTAATAAATATATTGGTAGACGAAATAACAAAATACAAAGAATATCATAGAAGGATTAGGCCAAAACTCAGTAAGACAACAGTGAAATTGAACAACTGTCTAAAAACCTTTTCTAAAAAACTCGTTGGAATAAAACTAGCAATTTTTTTTTAGAGGACTAGCAAGGTTTTATAGCATATAATTCTCAATGTCTTAATGATTATTAAAATTTCAAAATAATTTTACACCTGCATAATAATTGACAGGCCGACGCAACATATTATAAGGCTTAAAAGCAAACATGAAAACGGTACATTTTATGTAAGAACATGAATGGAAATAAAAAACAAATTTGATAAAAGGAGTTTTAGATCCAACTATCAATGTTATTAAGAAACCACTTTCTAGATAAAATACACAATAAAGAAGACAAGGTGCGTTTGCTTCAAGTTATATTCGTAGATTCCTTAGAATAAAAAGATAGAAATATTTATGTCTATGTTTGTTCCAAGTTTACTAAATTTTATTTCCGAGTATGAAACTTTCCTGAGAATAGAAAATTTTTCCAAAAAAAAAAGGGTGGGAATAAAGTTCCCACGAAGATGGGAATAAATTAATATATAATTATCTGTTATAATCCCTATTTTTATGGTTCCCGGCAATATTATAATGTTAAACAAACATATTTTTTCTATATACCTTAGAATAAAATTTCCATCTTCATATTCTAAGGAATGTTATTCCTACGGAATAAATTTGGTAAACTTGAAACAAACCCATCCTAAAAGAAATTCAGTCTCTCATATTCTTTCAATTTGGCGAAGTTGTTCCATTGCAATCAACTTTAACCTTGCCTAAGCAAAATTGAAAGAAAATATTAGATTTAATAATGTTCATATTCTTGTGAAACTTGTTCCAAACCATTTGCAGCTTAACAATGCAACCAAAACTAGATGAACAAATTAGGCTCATATCATTAACTAAATTCAATATATTTAAATTGCTGTATACTTCCGTTATACTTCCGATTTATTTTTAAATTGTCGTATTCTCGTTTCAGTACTCATATCGTATAAGGCACCGTACCCGTACCTATGCAAATAGTATCCAATGTGTTCATGTTTGTTTGAACTTGAATTCATTTTTACTTCCGATTTGCATCAAAGGAGCACGATTTAAAGACTCTTACATCAGTTTTACTCTGTATGCTCTTCAAGCTTAAATGCATAATAAATGGTATTATGTTATTAAATGCATTATGCAGATGAAGAAACCATAACAAACATTACTCAAAATAATTCAGTGGAAGTTCACATGTAGTGTTAAAAAATGTTGGAAAAATTGTTTGAACTTCTTTTATCCTGCTGAACAAAAAGAATGTCAACAAAAGCTGTTTTATTGCAGAAAATAAAAGAAAAAACTAAAAAGTTGGATAACACAACACATAAGTTTGCTTTGCAGTAACAACCAAATCGAAAATCAAATTCTGATTCAACAATAAATATATTATATCACAATGGAGTATCGTCATCTAAATAGATATTCCTTTGCTTCGTTAAAACCAATCAGTCACGATCACATCTCGAAGAAGGTTACAGTTCTTGCAGAGAGAGTTAACATATTGGCGATCGATGAAATTACCTGATAAATTAATTTTGCGGAGTTTGGGAAGTGCCAACAACGTCTGATCATCATCATCTAGCTCAAAATCATAGCTAGTAGCAATAACAGGATAGCTAAGGTTGAGTTCTTCGAGTAAAGGGAAACAATCAGCAAGGAAGAATAGATCATTCCTGCGGATTTTATTCATTCGGTAACAAGTAAGAGATGTCAAATTTTTCATATTTTTGGAGAAAGCTCGCAGCCCATCTGCAGGAATATTGCTATAGCAATGGAAGAAAGTAAGCGATTTAATGTCTACCGGGAAAGTGGAGATATTGGTAAGAAGCTTGTCGAGGTCACTTTTTGTGGAGAAGCGCGTGATGTTGAGAGATGCGAGGTTAGGGAACCTGTTGAAGAGGCGAGGAATGAAAGGGATGGTTTTATCAGAGATTGTGATAGAGAATCGTAGACGGTTGGTGATGGACAAAAACTGTTTGGACACGAGGGAGAGAGGTTCCAAGTAACGGTTGTTGTCGCCATCGTCAACTAACTTGAAGATACACTCCCACCACTCCTCCGGTAAGTAAGAACATGTTTCCGCCATTGTTTGTGGAATATTGAATGTCAATGACTATGACAATGATGATGCCACAGTTTTTCTCTTTGTTTCTGTCACCATTAATTTTGGAACATTTCGTCAATAATGATGCTGCTGCCGGCGCCATTGTTATTTACTAATTAGTAATAGTAATTATATTTCTAGATTATTTTATAGTAGTGATATAGTGTATGCAAATATACCACACAAGAACATTTTTTTTTTTTGCTAATACTATACAAGAACATTCTAACCGCTTGTACAATAATAAATAAAAACATTCTGCTCAATATCAACTATGAGGCATCAATACATATATATTAACCATTTACTTTAAAATGTAAAATGAATATTATTAACCATCGATTAACAAATTAAAAGTCAACATTGTAACCATATCAAAATGACATCTCTTGATTTTCTCACTTTAGAGGAGTCAATGTCTTCTTATTTTGTTCTCCAACTCCTCCAGTTAAAGCGGTTGAGCTGGAAATTCAAATGGATATACTACTTTTAACTTTGAGAATTAATAATGCTATGAGATAAGGTGATAAACATTAAATTGATCTTTAAAGCTCTCACAGAAAATATTGGCTTTGCTATTTGAGTTTTGGAAACAAGGAACTACTTTCTGTTTAGATTTAACATATGCAATGAATGAACTGAAATTGTACAGTGAGCTACATAATGCATATTTCTAAATAATCCTACAAATTCTTTATTCAGAACAATCAATCACATTGAACACTGATAAAGAAACGGTTCGTTTGGGAGAGTGGCCATCAACCTCCAAGTCGAAGAAGGCATGTCAATTCACCGTGATATAAAAAAGCTGCAATAAATAGCTTCTAACTCAACATGCGTTCACCATTCCCCCAACGCCAAAACAAACACATAAAATCAGCTGGTTACATATGGTTATGCTTGCATTATCACCAACAAAATTTGGCAAGTTCCAAGACACGGACCTGTTGCATTTCATGTCTCAGAATTCACCACATTCTGTTGCGACCTGCGATGTAAGCATCCCCTATGTCTACAACTCATTCCATGTATATGTTGTATTTGATTATTGGAAATTGCCTTCTCTTTGTTTAGATTTAACAAATGAAATGAAAGAAATAATCGTGCACACAAAGCTGCATTGTACACTTATTAAAAATTCTGTCGTGTCAAATCAGGTGCTATGAATATCGTCAACCAACACATTCTCATTTACCAATAGTTCGTCAAAAAATTTGCTGCATATTTTCCAATGGCTAGCCTAAGATCAAGAAGTCTAGTATTCCTGTGGTTGAAATTGCCATTAACAGTAAGCAGAAGTATTCCTAGCTACCTACCTGTCGAGTAAGATTCAAGCATCCTAGCATGTTACACCAAGGATGCATACGCTGACGCATGTATGCCATTCTCAATTTTCAAATCATTTAGAAATGTTTTGCCTTCCGAACACGCTTTAGATTAAAGGTACGAATTAATTCTCTAACATCCCTTCTAATGGAAAAGAATGCAGAGACTAGAGCAAAAAGAATGGTTGGATAGATTCGGATACCCTTTGCATGACTGAAACCAGATTCTATCATGATGAGTTCTCTAATCAGACCCCATATAAGAAGAAGTATTCCAAAAAGTCCCATTCTTCCTGGTTTTATCAAACCCAATATTGCTCCTCCTACAGCCAAATAGCTTCCTGCAAGAACCTGCAGGAAAAACCCAACTTTAAAAACGAGTGTCAAAACTAAACCCTCAGAAGGTTCATTTACCAATACAATTTGAGGCGGTGTTGTCAATTGCAGATTGCAAAAAATACCAGTTTGTTAAAATTCTACTATGCGACAGTGCTATAGAGCTGCTATTTGGCAAAATTTTGTATTAAATAGCATAATGCAGAAGTATATCAATTTGTTCGCTACACTATAATGCTATAGCACTGATGTAACCGTTGTTTTTCTTTTCAGTTAGTAATCAACCTCTAGGCGTTGGAGTTCTGATACGGCCGAGATTGTCCTTGTATTGAAATTGTGCAACAAGTTTCTGTAACTTGGGATTGTTTTCAGCTTGAAAATAGCCTTTGCAACTGATCCTGGGTAGATAAGAGCTTTCACTATGAAAAGTGGAAACACCTCACTTGCAATCAATTGAGAACATGTCAATTCTAACGGTGTCTTGCAGATTCCCCTTCTGCATGGAACGCTGAAAGAAATGGAGCCTTTGTTAGTATCAATTAGCACTACAATACAGTTATACAAAGAGCATTGTTTTGATTCTTTTAAATTATAACTGAAATGGAAATTGAAAGTATTAAATCAGAACTTCATTTCAAGCTTTTCCTGTTAGTTATTGCAAGCTTTTGGTGTTAGTTATTGCAAGAATTGAAAACACACATTTTTTTGTGGATACAAAGAGCGCCAAAACCAACTAGACGTGGAGTAGAAACTCCAATAACATCAACAAAGATCAAATGACTAATCTGACTCAGACATAACTCAAACACTTGTAAAGCATCGTCGCTGTCACAACTCATATTAGCTAGAGCGTCCGCACAACAATTTGCTTCTCGATGCAAATGACAAATTTTGATCTCCCACTCCATCTCAAGTAAACTGTGATTCCCCACCTCACTACTAGACTTGCCACCCTTCATACTCTTCACGACTGCTACTGAATGAATACAAAGCTCCACCGCCCGGAAACCTCTCATTCAGGCCATATTCAATCCATCGAACCCCCCCCACAATTCTGCAAGAGAGGCACTACACGCTCCAAGATATTTAGCATAACCACAAATCTAATTACCGTCTACTAGCACCATCCGTATTTAATTTTACCCACCCCATAGGAGGTGGAATCCAACTAATGAAAATTTGACGTTTAATGGCATCATGTAATAAGCGGTTCTGCTGCACCGTATCAGTATAGCAACTCACTCGCTGCTGCACTAGTATCCACGGATTAGCAGGCCTAACTAACAAAGCGCAAAGACTGCAACTCTTTGTTTCTCCATGACCAAAGCATATGACAAGCAAGAACTCAATAATTCTTCCAACCTATATTCAATTTTCCAACATGAGAACTAGATAAATTAAACTCAATCCAATGCACCAGGTCCACACTAAATAACCAATTTCTCACATCCAATGGGATGACATCAATCCATAACACCATAGCATTGGGACAGTCATGCAAGGCATGTAATATGGTTTCCACTTCAATTTCACAATTCACACACCAAGGTTTACCAATTTCAATTTTACTTCTCTGAAACTTGGTCATCAATCTACTATGTAAAACAACCAAAAGAAAGAATTTCACTCTTCCTTGAACCTTAAGATGCCAAATTTTAGACCAAGGCTCATGATTTGAATCAGAGTATTGAATCAACAGAGGCTATAATAAGCTGCAGACACTGAGAATTCTCCATGAATATCACCCGGCCAACATCTAACATCATCCCCTCCGTCTCTACTAGGTGGAACAATGGCTATGATTTTCTGCAGCATATGCATAGGCAGCCAATCACTCCTCATCCGCAAATTCCACTCCCCGTTGTCATCAACTAGATCAACAACTCTATCATACTAGACCACAATTTGACCAACTTGAAAACACACATTCACCAACACATAACATTTGACCAAAAAAATTATCGCACAAGAAAACATGCAATCTATTTGTATCGTCAAAACTACGGGCAAATGTACGGTCCACATAGGTCTTTTACTAATTAGTATATGAATCTGAGCCAGTTAAACTGCAATTATGAACCCAATTAATGTCATAATTTAACTTTCTACAATTCACTTTGATTGTATGATACATTGGATTTTGAATCACTTGCCTGTTTTTAGTTACCTCTCACTCAAACTCTAGATTACCGGTAATATTTTAGTGGTTCAGTGTCAATGTCAGACACCTACACATGTAAATATCTTCAATTAATTTATTCTTTTCAAAATATTATCAGTGTCCGGTGTCCGTGTCAGAGCTTCACAACTTGATTAACCCTAATTTGCAGAATATTAATTTAAAGAACAAAAGAAACAGAACGTAAACCCTTCAAAAGTAAAAAATAAAAACAGAACCTAAATGTTACAGCAATGATTAACCCTAATTTGCAGAAGATATTAAATTGAAAATGTATAATGTAATAATACTAATAATGATATATAAAAACAAAAAGAAGGAATAATAAAGGTAGCTTTATTAAAGAAAAGAAAAAAGGGTGAAAGAGAAATGATGATGATGATAATACCTGAAAATGGGGATTTGAAAAATGATGATAAAGAAATAAGCTGAAAAGGCAATGGTGGAAATGAGCTTAGCCAATCGCGTTGAAGAACCCATTGAATTGAATTTGAAGCTTCTTTTTGAATAATAAAAACAAAAAATGGAGCTGTGAGAAAATAGGTGTAACAAGTTTTGACGAGTTCAATTTCAATTTTCAGTAAATAAATGTAAAAAAATGGTGATTAAGAAGAGACTAATCCGGGTAATTATCCCTGTGACTGAGCAACAAGTAATAAGAGTTTTGGTTTTTCCGCAAATTGGACCACACCAAATTCTAGCGAAAAAACTTTGGAGCCAATTTTCCCTCCTTTTTTTTCGTTCTAATGTTTGATAATTTTGATTTTTGACCCATTTTATATTTTTTCAGGAGTTTTTTTCCACCATGAGGTGAAAGAAAGAAAAAAAAGTGGTCTTTAAACTAAGACTCTCTTTGGTAAAAATCAGCTATAAGCTAGCTGATAAACTAGTTGATAGTTGATGACTGATAGCTTATAGCTGGAAAAACTCGCTTATTAAAAATAATGTGTTTGGTAAAATTAGTTGTTGAAGTGATTGATTACTATAAAATGACATAAAAGAACATGTTTGTTTATTTATTTTTTTAATAAATTTTATACATAATTTTATTACTTTTTCAATTCTTTTTTAAATATTTAAATTCATTTCAAATTAATTTCATATCTAAAATGATAAATGTGTTTTATAAATTCAATTAATATTTTGTATTTAACTAAAATGACTTAAAATTATATATTATATTATATGATTTAAAAGCAACGTAAAAAAAAAAGTACGACATGACATATGGATAGTGCAAGGGGCTGGTTGCCTAAAATATAAGATTCTAAGAACGATATTTTGAACCATCTAAATAAAAAATTCAAATAGAAAACAACACGACACCGAATAAAAAAAAAAAAAAACCAAAGAACCATATTTCCAACCAAACAATACATAAAAATTCTCCCTCAAAAATAAATAAATAAATAAAAATTCAAATAGAAAGCAATTTATAAGGCAACCGTAAAAAAACATTAACACAACGTGGGAAGTTTTTTCTTTATCGTGGGTAGTTTTTTTCAATAAAAAATAATATTAAAGGGTATAAATGAAAGAAAATGTGAAAATCTATCGGCTATAAGCTAAAAAGCTACTTGAAATAGTTTTTCAAAAAAAGCTATAAGCTCATGAGAAAAGCTTATTACCAAACATATCACGTTTTCATCCAACAAGCTATAAGCTAGCTTTTTTGTGTTACCAAACACAACCTAAATTGCAAATACCACTTGAAACTCGCAAACATAACTTTGTGCTTCTAAAATTCAATTTGAGTGAAGTTGTGGTCTTGCAATATTGACCTTAGTAATTTTAACGAACTACAATTGGAAATTGGATATAGCATCTTCTAGTTGACCCGACTCCTTTTGCAATGGAGATAATTTTAAATAGCAATATATTTTTAACACACTTTTTTTATAAAAAAAAAAAAAACATGAATAATTTATGCAATGTTACACAAATCGAGTGTTAACTCGCCGAGTTTACGTTTTTAGGTATCGAAATCGTGTAAACTTGGAAGTAAACTCGATTTCTAGTAAAATCAGAATGTTTGACGAGTTTGACTCGAGTTAACTCGGTAAACTCGGGTAAATTCGAGTAAAATTGGAATGTAAATCTTTTTCTTTTTTGATAGTTTTATTAACAACTTTAGAAACTTGTGAAACTTGCCTTTTTGGATGGTTAAGACTTAAGAGCCTTATCATTTTGCAAGTTTATTTTGTATTTTGATGTTTAGTTGAACATAATGTTTTATTATGGTGGTTGAAAACCTTTATAATTTAGTCATATTTTGCACTATTGAGTACTATTTATAATATTATATTAGTTTACATATGTCATGTAAATAATAAATTTTATTTAATTTTAATTTTAGGTAAACTCGTACGAGTTTTCGAATCGAGTTTACCTGGACAAAACGAGTTGAGGTAAACTCTCGAGTTGTAAAACCTTGAATTTATATAAGACTTCTATAATTTGGCCAACTCAGTTACAATTTAACTAATCAAAGTGAATGTGTTAAAAATGTGTGTCAGTGATTCTTTGTTAGCGCACTATTTTTTTTTATAATAAAATGAAAAGAATAACAGAAACTAAGGCGAGGCTATAGAGAAACAAACTTCTTTTAAGTTCTTATCAATATGCAACTGTGAGAGAATCAACACAAATGTTTGCTTCACAATGAATGTGATTTATTCAAACAATCCAATCTGTGAATGGAAAATGGAAATATGCGGCTTTTGGATCATATTAATGACATGAGTGTACTTTAGTTTAATATGACATGAGTAATTTGCATCTCTCTAGTTATTTGAAGGCCAAAGGTAATTCCTTTTATTTATGTGAGAGGAGCATTTCTTGATCCAAAATTACACATAAAATGTTTCACAAAGTTCCCGTTATGATTTATGATAATGTTGGTGTATGCTGCCTGACCATGAACATAAGAATCATTTGCATCTCTCTAGTTAGGGCTTATTGTCACCAACATACATGATAAAGAAACATCGGGAGACGGAATTCCAAACAGAGGTGATGCTAGAACTTAAAGTAATAAAGGAAAATAATGAAGAAAACATAAACAACCATGCACATGTTGGAAATTATCTTAGTGTCTCGATTATTGATCAACACGTTACCAGGTATAGTTATTCCTTTCTTGTAGATAAAATGAGAAAGAAATTATTTTGTTGGGAAAGCGAATTTCTTCTCTTTTGCAAGTCGAGTAATCCTAGCACAATCTTCCTTGACAAGTATCCCCGGCTTCATCATGCAAACTTACAATATTTTCAGCATTCTTTTGTGAAATGATCAAACATATTTGAAGAAATTTTATTTGGGGTTCTACTACTAATCAGAGAAAATGTCATCTAATAACTTGCAATATCCCGACATCCGTTTGTGAGGAGATCGAACATATTTGCAAGTTGAGTAACCTAGCGTAATCTTCCTTGACAAGTATCCCTAGCTACATAATGCAAACTAGCAATATTCCAGCATTCGTTTGTGAGGAGATCATATTTACATGAATTTTATTTGGAGTTCTAGTACTAATCAGAGCAAATGTCATCTAGAGGATGACTTGGTTTTATATGTGAATCTTACCCAAACATATATGCGAATCCTAACTTTGAGAAGTTTTGGGTTCGAGTGATGAAAGATAAATATCATTTTAGTGTTTACCGCAAGTCTAATAGTTCAAGTATTTGGTGTGCAATTTCTTGTGTTTGGCACCACATCCAAAGCAATATAAAGCAAATAAAATAGTAGGTTAAAGAAAAGAGTTACAAAATTTTAAACTAAGTCTAGAAAATAATTACAAAATTGTAAATTAAGGAATCATTTATCAAAAATTCATATAATAATATATATGCAAATATAAATATTTCGGTTTTGATTGGAATGGTACGGTTTATACTAAAGAATATATCGAAAACCAATCCAATCCATCTAAAATTGCGGTTTTTTTCGGTTGATTTTTGGTTTTATTCGGTTTTTGGTTTTTTGGTTCAATTATTGGAGTTTACATTGGATTCGGTTGAACATGAACACCCCTACATATAAGTTTTGCTATTCGAAAAAAGTCTAACTACTAATATAGATTTTTTTTGTGGGTTTTTTTTTCTAGATTACCCTCTCTTGTTTAGGGGGTATTTACCCCCTCATGATATTAACCAATCAAAATGCAATATGCATTGGCAACATTAAATGTCAAATAAATGAGTCAATTTTTTCTAAAAAAGAAAAAATCAATTTTAATCATAAGGTAACTTTTAATATTTTTAATTTTATTTAATTATAGACAAGATTACATCAGAGGTCATTTATCTTATTTATTTGTAACATTTTGGTCCTTTATCTTTACTTTTTCCGTTTAGGTCTTTTATCTCTCATAAAAGCACATATACATCCTTTTTCTCATTTTTTATTAAAAAAAAACATAATTTTATTTTTTAAAATATATTTTTATTAAAAATAAAAAAATCCAGAAATATGATGAAGATGTTCATCATCTTCATCTTCTTCCTTTGAATCTTCATCATCTTCATTGAATCAAAAAAATTTCTACACAAATATATCTCCAAATATCATGAATTAATGTTATGTTCAGCTCAAATCTTCTTTTAAACATAAAAATCAAAACCCTACAGAGAAAGAGATTTAGTTTCATAAAAAAAAAAGATTTAGTTATATAAATTGTCACATCGTATATTATTATTGTTATTTTCTAACTCAATATTCAAACTTGGCATAAAAATTACCCCAAAATTGAGAGCAGCTTTGCACATCAATTTTGTTGTTTCCAGAACAATCTTAACTTTCTTAAAGCATAACCCTTCCGCCAGTGACTAAGCCTTCACCATCCGCCTTGCAACATTTGTGAAATTAAGGTTTTGATTTCTGTGTTTAAAAGAAGATTTGAAGTGAATATAACATTAATTCACGATATTTGGAGATATATTTTAGTAGATTTTTTATTTATTTACAGAAGATGAAGATGAAGAACATCTTCATCATATTTCTGGATTTTTTTCATTTTTAATAAAAATATATTCTTAAAAATAAAAATTATGTATTTTTTAATAAAAAAATGAGAAAAAAGATGTATATGTGCTTTTAAGAGACATAAATGATCTTTTTTTTTTTACAATAAAATTAATCATTGTAGACGAACAAAAAAAGAGTAGAAAAGAGAAAAGTGGAACCAAACCAAAACCTTTTCAAAAGGTAGAAAATCTAAAGTTGGGCATACCTAACCTGTTCCTATTGTACTCTCCTCTAATGGAGTCAGGTAAACTGTCAGACGAAAACAAGTCAGAAGAGGTTAATGAAAGACCAATATTTGCTAGACTGTCAGCACAAGTATTGCCATCTCTAAAGATATGTGACACAAAAAATCTCATTTGTCTAATCCTATACATACAGTTAAGCCACCTATTTCTAATAATCCAAGGACCCATCGAAGAAGAGTTGAAAGCTAAAGTGACCAATTGCGAATCTGTTTCTAACCAAAAGTGAGAATATCTGTTGTTGTGAGCAAACTCAATGGCAATCATGGCAGCTACAAGCTCAGCATAAAGAGTGTTTTGCTCCCCCAGTGATTGAGTGAAACAACCAATGCGCATGCTCCCTGAATTTCGGAAGATGCCTCCTGCAGCTGCTCTGTTAGGGTGCTTGGTAGCTGCTCCATCCGTGTTTGCTTTGATCCAAGTTATCATTGGTGGTGTCCAGATTACCTCTTTGATTATGGGTGCCCTGGGAGGTTTGATGTTCACCTTGAAAGTTTTAAGAATCCTGAATTCCTTATGTCCCCTCTATAAACTTCTTTTGTGATGTTACCTGCAAGAGAAGTCTGCGCAATAATCATGTTAAGGGCAGGTTTCCAGTGCATTTGCTTGTCTTTGAATCTCACATGATTTCTTATGATCTAAACAGTGTAAATAATATTGATCATGCAAGCTTTGAGAACAGTTTTGCACTGCGGAGACCAATTTCTATCCAAAATCTTCCAAAAATCAAGACAATTGCTGAATTGCATGCTTCTGTTAGTAATGGAGAACAACCAGTCCCACAAATGCTTTGCAAAGGTACATTCAAAGAACAAGTGAAAAGTAGTTTCACAATGTTTGAAACAAGAGGAACACATTGATGGAAACTGAAAGCCTCTAGACCAAAGATTTTCATCTATTGGTACCTTGTTATGCATGATTCTCCAAACCAGCAGTGACTTGGTTGGAGGTATGTCAGAGCACCATAAATCTTTAGCCCACTTTATATTTTGACCCACACCATATTTGAACTCAAAAGCATTTTTAAAAGTTAAAACTCCATTGTTACTTGGTTGCCAAATTCTCTTGTCTTCAGTTATTTCAAAAGGGATTGTAACATGTTCAACAAGAGATTTGACAAGAGGTAATCTGTTGAGCACTGAGAAATTCCACCGACCATTAAGGATGAAGTCCAAGACTTTAGCATTTAAGTTCTCCTGCAGATGCTGAGGGATATTCAGCTGTGAGGCTATTGAGATCCCACACCAATTGTCAAGCCAAAAGTTTATGTTATTTCCATTACCAAGTTGCCAACCACAATTAGCTTGAATAGTTGAGAACTCATTATTTACACTGCTCCATATAGATGAGAAGATGTGATGAGAGATTACTCTTCTGCCTCTAATGACTTTACTCCTGAGTAGAGTAGCCCAGTCTTCCTTAGAACTCAGTAAATCCCAACAAAGCTTCAGATTAGTTGATTCATTGAGGAGGGATAAGGACCTGATGCCTAAGCCACCTTCAGAGAGCGGTTTGCAGGATTTTTTCCAAGAAACAGTCACTAATTTCCTCTTGGAGACATCTCCACTCCAAATGAAGTTTCTGGTCAAGGTTTCAATATCATTAAGCAATTTCTTGGGCCAAGAGTAGATGGATATATAATGAACCAGCATGCTTTGAATGACACTTTTGACCAAAGTAACTCTGCCTGCAATACTCAACAATGAGGCTTTCCAAGATGCTAGTTTGGATTTGATTTTGTCAGCTATAGGTTGAAGATGGCATCTCTGAGGTTTCCCTTTGAAAATAGGGACCCCTAGATAAGTAAAAGGGAGGGAACCCTTCCTGAACCCAATTTGATCAGCAATCTGATTGATTCTAGAGGCAGAAATTGATCCATAAAACAAAGTTGATTTTGCAGGATTTATGTCTTGACTAGAATGAGTTGATCCATCAAAGGTTGCATAAGGGCATGAATAGAGGAGATTTTACCTTTGCAAAATATCATGATGTCATCAACATATAAAGAATGAGAAGGAACATATGATGATCTTGAAACTTTGATGAGCTCCACAGTTCCTTGTTGCACCAGATTAGAGATGCTTCTGCTTAGCACATCCTCAGCAATACAAAAAAGAAGCGGAGATAAGGGGTCCCCCTGTCTGACTCCTCTCTTACAGTGAAAATATCCATTTTGTTTACCATTGACAGATATTGAAAAAGTAGCAGAGTTTAAAATTGTGTGTATCCAAGAGCAGAATCTATCACTAAAACCAAATTTGCTTAACACCCTGAGAAGAAATTTCCACTCCAATGTATCAAAAGCCTTTGAAATGTCAACCTTGAAAGCTAAATTTCCAGCATAAGCTTTTTGATGAAGATGATTGATTGCCTCTTAAGTGATGCAGATGCCATCTTTGATGTTTCTACCCTTAATGAAGCCTCTTTGCTCTGGAGAGATGATCAGATTCATAAAGGGAGCCAATCTGTCAGCTAGAATTTTGGAGATTATCTTGAATTTAAAATTTGCTAAAGCAATTGGTCTGTGCTGTCCAACACTAATAGCATCAGGAACTTTGGGGATTAAGATAATTGTATTTGCATTGAAATTAGGAAGAATCCAATCTCTGGTAAAGAACTCTAAAACTGCATTGATGACATCATTCTTCACAATGTCCCAGTAACATTGAAAAAATACTGCACCAAAACCATCAGGACTCGGTGCTCCATCTTTGTTCATTGCTAGCACAGCTTGATGAATGTCGGATGGAGTGGGAAGACTGGTGAGAAGAGTATTCACATCATCAGTGATGAGGTTAGGAATAGAGTCATCTATCAGCTGATTAACCTGCAAGTCCTGCACAACATTGTTAGTAGCAAAAATATTTTTAAAGTGATTTGTAATAAGACCTGAAATTTCATTTGCATCAGAAACCATATTATCACCATTCATGAGGGTGGTTATGAGTTTGGAGGTGTTTTTAATTTTGGTGAGTCTGTGGTAATATTTGGTGTTTCTATCCCCATCAGAATGCCAAGCAACTTTAGATTTCTCTCTCCAGTATTCTTCTTCTATTTGCAGAGCATTCTCCATTTGAAATTGGGCATCTCTGTGCTGTTCCATCAGAGAATCAGTAAGACCATTCATGTCAATATCAGATTGAAGAAGAGCAAGGTTTTGTTCTGCAGTTTTAACCATATTATGTACGTTGCCAAAAACTGTGTTATTCCAGACTTTCAGCTTTGTCTTCAACAATTTGAGCTTCTGACTAAGGATGAACATATGACAACCAACTATGTTAGTGTTCCAGACTTCTTGAATCACCCTATGACAGTCTTTATGCTTAGTCCACATTTGCATGAATTTGAATTGGGATACAAAATTCTGAATGGAGTTATCAAATTCAAGCAGTAATGGAAAATAGTCAGACTTGTGCTTTACTAAAGTTGACACATTCAAAGAATTGCAAGCATTAAGCCAATCTTGATTACAAATCACTCTATCCAATCTTCTTTCAGTGTGTCTGTGTCTATCCTTACCATTCGACCAAGTGAACTGAACTCCCCTAGTTGGGAGGTGAATGAAGTTGTTAATATTAGACCAGTCACAGAATTCATTCATAGGAGCTCTAATTGGTTGACATGCCCCTCTGTGCTCATGAGAACCTAGGATGGAATTAAAGTCTCCAATTGCACACCAAGGCATGTTGAGGTTAGTTTGTATAGTTTGGAGGTTAAGCCAAATATGTCTTCTTGTTATATGGTTGGTGGAAGCATAAACTGCAGATATGCAAAAATGTTGGTGGTTATGGACAAAGGTGAAAGAAACTTGTTGACTATCTGATGATATGACTGTAGGGTTAATTTGGTTTAAGCAAAAACACCAAAGGTTAGGGATGTTGTCAGGTCTAGTATTGAAGGCAAAAGGTTTATAGTTAAGGTTATGAAACCAGTTTGCGGGGAAGCTATCAAAGTGTATCCAGGGTTCAGATATAAAAATGAAATTAGGTTTGTTTGCTAGTATAAGGTTTTTCAGAGCTAATCTTGAGGGATGATTAGCAAGCCCTCTAATGTTCCAGTATAGACAATTCATTGAGAATGTCTAGGAGGAATCTTAGATTTTGTAAGGTGGGTATTGCTGGCTTTGGAAGAGGTCAAGGCTTTGGCTGTTTTTTTTATAGTTGATTTTCTAGTAACTAATTGGAAACCAGAATTTTCAATGTTATGTTGTACCTCATGCTGAATTTGCATATCAATGTCTGCCTCTACAGACGTTTTGTCATTAACTGCTTGTTGTTGAGACTGGATTTGAGCTTCATCTGCATCCACCAAGTTGGCCCATGCCTCATTAAGAAATTGAATGTCTTGTTGAACTCTAACAGGGACAGCATGTTCGATCAACCTGGTCTCGGAGTCTAGTCTTTAAGTGGCGTCAACAAATTCCGATTGAGAGCTGTCATCATCAATATCAGACTCAGACACCTGCTCAAGTTGGTGAATTTCCAAATTTCTCTCTGTATAACCCCTGCTATCAGCACTGTTTTCAGTAGGCGTAGGGCTCTCCGCCATATTATTGATGAGGTTTGTGACATCTGTTGGTTCATTTTGCCCGTCTGGAGCATTATTATCTTCATTTTGCAAAGCTGCAAATTTGTTTGTATCCTCATTCACTAAATCCACAACTGCAGGTTCCTTTTGGGACCACTGCTTCTTATGTGCCTGCTCTTTCTGTTGATGTTTCGCCATTTCTTTTCCTTTATCCGTGACTTGAGCCTTTCCTTTGTAAGCTTCCTCTTGCTTATTGGCCTTCCTGCAAATAGCTACATTGTGACCAATCATTTTACAATAACTA
>Ga0315914_1003564_pt1 | contig 23613 bp, 17 predicted proteins | sample MpolenodulesMG_FD_203920 | JGI IMG/M metagenome (GOLD analysis project Ga0315914, IMG submission 203920) | Medicago polymorpha root nodule microbial communities from Los Angeles, California, United States - elongated nodules | ecosystem: Host-associated > Plants > Roots > Nodule | place: USA... | reverse complement strand
ATATAATAAAGATTGCCATATATTTATTCAATAATAAAAGTCATGATACATAAGATAAGTTCAACATAAACTATTGGCCTCTAGGGCTTACACCAACATTCTCACCAATTGCAAAACATGAAACTAACAGATTAGTTATAGTAGTAACAACTAGCAAAGTTTGGCCTATGTATCACTTATATGTAAAGTCTTCATTTCTAAATGGTACATTAGAAGGGATTGTATATGTGTTTACTGGTGTTTTTGGTAAACAATACAAGATGGTAAACAATATATGTGTTTACTGTATCTTGTCAAACTTTAAGGCTTCAAAGTTTTTTCATGGTAAGTCCAACATCTCGTCGAAATTCCTTTAACTGAGAAAAGGGCTTCGATTCCTACAAGAGTAAAAGTCAACTAATGTTGACCACATTAAAGAAGAAGGTGTTAATCCAACATTGTTCAGAAGGCTCATTGGTTCATTGAGGTACTTATGTCAAATTAAACCAGACATAAGCTACTCAATTGTTAGCAGAAGAAAAATGTGTTAATCCAACATTGTTCAAAAGGCTCATTGGTTCATTGAGGTACTTATGTCAAATCAGACCAGACATAAGTTAGTTAGTTGGAATTGTTAGCATTTATGAGTAACCCTTTTAAAACTCATTTCTTAGCATCTAAGAAAATTCTAAGATATATAATAGACAAAAGGAGCACTACATGTTTTCTGTTCTATTTCTTATGGCACAAGCAACTGAGCAGTTCAACATGATAGGCTACTCGGATGCTGATTGGTGTGGGGATAAAATAGACAAAAGGAGCACTACATGTTTTGTGTTCATGCTAAAAGGAGCATGTATTTCATGGTCATCTAAAAAACAATCAATTGTTGTACTTTCAAGTTGTGAAGCTAAGTATGTTGCAAGCTCCTCTACAACTTGTCAAGCAAACTGGTTGCAGAATGTACTTGAAGATCTAATGATCAAACTAAAGCACCCTATCAAGCTTCTGATTGATAACAAGTCAACAATTAATCTTGCTAAGAATCCTATTACACATGGTAAAAGCAAACCAGTTGAGACTAGATTCCACTACTTGAGGGATCAGGTGAATAAATGCAAAATCATTGTTGAATACTGCTCAACAAATGATAAAGTAGCTTATGTTTTCACCAAGCCAGTCAAGAGGGCCCAATTTCTGGAGCTGAGAAAAGAATTGGGAGTTTTTTGCTTTGAGAGTTTGAATTAAGAAGGAATGTTAATTTGTAATTCAAAACTCTTAGTTTGTTTTAGGGTTAGTTACCTTGTTTCCTATGTAACTAACTTTTCCATGTTTTGAGCTGGTTGGTTAGACAGTTAGCATTTACTTGTTATGCAAGCTATTGCAGGAACATGTTGTATATATACCATGGTTCCTCATTCAAAAAAGCTAATACATTTAGTTCCTTAATTCTCTTTCTCTCTTTCTCTCTTTCTCATTCTCTAAAACTGTTTCTTATTTCTTCAATGAAACAAAATCACAAAGGTAATAAACTCATCTAAACACACTCATAAGCTTTTCTTCTCTTAATGATCTGCATATATACTCCCTTTTTTAACAGAATCTACAGATTTACTTTTATTAATCATGGTTTATATTATTGGTAGATTATATTGTATGGTTGGATATTTATTTATTTTTTACAAATATATTATGATTAGTACTAATACAAAATTGCATCTTTTTGTTTAATCTTTATTACTTTCAGGTGGAATGGCCCGTAGTTGTATCACACTCACAAAATAATTATTTCATGAGGTGGAACTACCCAACCTACAATTTCACAATGGCCTCTTTTTGGACACCTTTTTTGGTAAGATCAAAAAAATCAGATTTAAAAGGTCCAAGTTCAACTGGACTATTCAATCTTTACATTGATGAGCCAGATGAAAATTGGATAACTCAAATTGAAGATTTTGACTTTGTTATTCTCAATGGAGGACATTGGTTTGCAAGATCAATGGTATTCTATGAGAAACAAAAAATTGTTGGATGTCATTATTGTCTCTTAGAAAATGTCCCTAATTTAACCATGTACCATGGTTATAGAAGAGCATTTAGGACTGCATTTAAAGCCATCAATAATTTAAAGAATTTTAAGGGCGTAACATTTCTTAGGACACTTTCACCATCACATTTTGAAAATGGGTTATGGAATCAAGGTGGGAATTGTGTTAGAACTAAGCCATTTAGAAGCAATGAAACACAATTAGAGGGATTCAATTTAGAGTTGTATATGATTCAATTGGAAGAGTTCAAAATCGCTGAAAAGGAAGCAAGAAAAAAAGGTTTGAAATTTAGGTTATATGATACAACAAAAGCAACAATGTTGAGGCCAGATGGCCACCCTAGTAAATATGGACATTGGCCTAATGAGAATGTGACATTGTATAATGATTGTGTGCATTGGTGCTTGCCTGGACCTATTGACACATGGAGTGATTTCTTGTTAGATATGTTGAAGATGGAGGGTGAGATCAGCTGAAGAAAAAAGACTTCATTTGCACAAAAATTGACAAATGAAATAGTTTTTATATACATTTATCAATTATGAATTTTACATTGTTTAATTTTATTTTTCTTTTCAATTTTACGTGTAATCTGACTTGTAATTTTATATTTTATTATATTATTGGTGCGATGTTTTCACTGCCGTTCAGCTGTAAGTAATCTCTCTTGAAGAATTTACGAGGCATATAAGATAGATTTTTCTCTCCCAACCGAATTTTCATCTGGCTTGTAATTTTAAGTTGCGATGATGTGCACATTTATTGTAAATCTTTTTTCTCTTTAAGATCAAATTTGATTAATGTTTTTAATTATAGGGAGCTATTTTCTTTCTTTCAATTATTTAGTTCTTTTACAATAAATATTTGTACAAATATTAAATAATGAAATATTATGACCACATCAATTGACATATTATCTGCTTTTTACCATAAGCTATAGGATTCCTTGCAAGGTTGATAGAAGACTTGTTGTCTACCAAAAGCTCAATATGTTCTCCTGCACCTATCTTCATTTCAAGTAGCAATGATTGTAACCACAATGCTTGATATGCTACATTGTAATTATGTATTCAGTTTGACAAGTTGACAGTACTTCAATTGTTCGTTTCTTTGAATTTCGGAGATTGATGAATTGAAAATTTTAGAAATGTATCCCATTATGCTCCTTCTTTCAACTCGATCTCTAGACCGGTCTTAGTCACAATAGCCTATTAGTTTATTTCCTTCGTCATTTTCCTTTGAGATATCTCATAATCGCAGACTCATGTTTGCACACAGTAAACAATTCACAAGACATTTTCACTGTAAAAAGCATACGCTCCGATTCGTAGAGTTTTGTTTTCGCATGTTTGTGAGTTTGAACGTAGATTCATACAAGAACCAAATCTTAATTTGCTCCCTTAAATAATTGGGTTTCATATCTTTAAAGTATGTGAATAGGTAAAATAGTCGTTGAGTTTGATTAACGTCAAACAAATTGATTCTTCTATTTGTGTCATTAGGAGCTGTGATATGAATATTGATAATTGGTTCTTACAGCGATTTGAAAAAACAATTGGTTCTTACATGAAATGATTTCCCATAAATCAACTTAGTGTCACGTAATGAAGACTAATTTGACCTATTTTTAAAAGACATTTGAAACCTATTTTACTATTCAAAGGTAAAATTTTCAACATAAATGTATCTTCATTCTCTTTAATGAAGTTGAACTTGTAAGAGGATATGCAAGGCCGTGTATAAAAATTTTGAGGTCTAAAGCAGAAACAACTTCTTCATATTATATAAAATATCAGCTTCTATATTAGGTATCTATATGTAAGATATTAACTTTTGACTATTACTTTTTTCGTTCTATGTGTTTCTCACGCGCCCTATTTTTTTTCCCAAGATGCCCTTTCAGATTTTATAATCCGAGACGAGTTTTAATTATAAAATTTGAAAACCCTCGGTGACTATAGGACTGAACAGAACTACATGTCTTTGTGGATTCATCATTTTTTTGAAGATATAAGATTATGTAAAGGAAATTTAAGATAAAATTATACCAAAAAAAGTTGAATTTATATCATTATACATTTGACCTAATGATATACATTTCAACTAATGATATGCATTTAATCTAATCTGCCCCAAGGTCTATGTCAACATCATCAAGATTAAAGCTATCTTCCTTTTCAATCTTCACACCATCTTCAACCTTTTTCTCAGGGACAACCTTCTCTTATGGATCAAAATTTTCAATAATGTAAAAATCTTTGTCATCTCCTATCACATCATAACCCGCCGCCCATCATAGTTCATTATAGTCAGCTATTCAATTGATATATCTATCAGGCCAACTTTTTGCATCATCTTGATAGTGTTTCCTGAACTTATTGACCAAACAACGCGAATATCTTTACAGAATCAGTTGTGGAATATTCCTATGTGATTATATTTTATGAAATATCTGAATCTGTTATGGCATTCCTGAAGATGTTCCTATTTTTTAGGACTTTCCATATTTGTCTCTGATTCGTGTTTTGCAGATCAGCTAGACGATCTATTTTGTTCTGAAGCCCAACAAGACTAATTGACCCATATTTCTTTAGTATAAAAGGAAGACTTCAAGACCTAATTGAGTATTCAATGCGTCATTCTAAAAAGTTTAGTTTTTAGAGTTTTGAGTCTTTGTGTGTTTTACTCTTGTATCATGTTGATGCAAGTTTAGTTATGTTTTATTGTGAGCATTTCTTGTATCATCTTGATACATGCTAAGGATTGTTTGTTAGTTGTAAACTCGTTGTGCTACACCAAAGCTTGTAAGCAAGGTCGTAGTTGTTTGTTTGAAGGTAACATCATCATTTGTTTGTGTTTTAGTTTGATAATCACAGGGTTGTGGTTGACTATAGGATAGTGAAATGGGATCTCAAATCTAGGAGTTTCTTGGTTGAAATCTAGACGGGTAGGTCCTAGGTCTTTAGTGTAAACGAGAAGTTTGTTGAGAGCTATAGAATACGGACTACACTAGTGGATTTCATTCCTGTTTTGGTAGCCCCTAGAGTACGTGTGTTTGTCACCGAACTGGGTCAACAAACTCACTGTGCCTTTTACTTTCTTGTCATTTATTTTCTTGCATTTGATTTGTTTATTTGCATGATGTTGGAACATTAAATGGAACATCTGCTTTCTTTGCATCTGATATTGGAACATCGCATATAACGTCTTAAAACGAGTGTGCTAGAATTAGAATATTTATCATTTTTTGTTTCGACAGGATTTTTGCCATCTGATGGCCTCAACAATTTGCATGTATAATGAGGCCCAAGTTTCAGTTCAACAACATTAACCTCACCGTCTTCGACATCTTCAAAAGCTATGACGAATTCTTGGTCACTTTTATTTGTTTCTACATAAGAAACCTTTTCTCTTTTATATTTGTGAGTTCTAGCTTTTTCAGCCCTCAATCTTTCGACATGTCGAACTCTATCGGCCAACTAGGCCATATCTCTCAAGTGTTGAGTATCTAATTTCTTCCTGATAAAATAGTCTAAGCCACCGGCGGCCATTTCAACTAACTCATGTTCAGGAACTTGAATAAAACATCTAGCCTTTAACAATCTGAATATTTTCAAGTAACCACCGGCGGCCATGTAGAATTGTTCATGGAATAGCCTCTCCAATTGAGTCCAATGTTAAATGGAATGCAGTGCAGGTGAACCACGTAAAGGCATTTTTTGTTATAGAATTTGGAGGAAAAAAAAATTCAGTCTCAAATTCTCATTATTTGCTATATCTCTATCCCCAGTCAAATATCGTGTTATATGTTCGACAGTTGATTCACTAGTATCACAAGGAAACGTTGTGAACTTAGGAATTTTACAACCCCTACGAAGTTCAGTTTGTAAAACATATTCTGACAAAGGATATACAAAGTTTGGTCTATGTAAACCCATGTTTAAGCCATTCTGAGCCATAATAGTTTCAACCAAATTGGATATGTTATTAGGTGCTCCAATATTTTGTTGTTGGACGTTCCTAACAACTTCATCTGCATCATGATTCATATTTACCCAAATCACTTATGGTTGTGCCTGCATTATTGGTTCAACCAGTTGGGGTTGAGGCACAAATTGCTATCTCTACACCACGTGTTCGACAACTTGCAGAGGTTGTGGATTTTGGATTTGTGGGATATTTTGAATTTGAGGAATCTGTTGTTAAACATGTTGTAGAGGGGCGAAGAAATATGATACTCTCCCCATTTGAGTGGCTAATACTTGGTAACTTATGTTTTTACTTTGAATCAAAGGATTAAACATTGTACCAATTTGTTGCGTTAACAAATTAATCATTTCATGGTTACTCTCATCCATTTGTTGCCTAAACAACATCGTATATTCTGTAGTTAAGGTTGAAGGACTATGCGTATTGAACGGTGTGAATGGATTTGCATGATATGTAAACACAGAAGCATTGTTATGCAAATTTTCCATCATCGAAGTTGGCATACCGTACTGTTGTTCCCTAGAGAGGTTATGCATGGTCAAGAACCTATCATCAAATCTAGCCATAACTTGAGGGTTAGGAGAGGCATGAATACTAGTAGACACAGGTACACCAGCAGCAAATAGAGGCACAAAGGTTCCTATTTCTGTTTGTGTCATTGTAGTGGTTGTTGTGGGAGCAGTTACGCCTATTTCCTTCGAAACCGGCACAACCATGGTTGCCCCCATGACCGTTGATACACAAGCACCCACTGTAGGGGCAAATGCCTGCGTAAATTATGCTTGTGAAAAGGACTGCGATGATTGTGATGACGCAGAATCACCATTACTGGTGGGTTTAGTCATGGTTTTCAAAGCTTTACCACTTCTTAAATGAATGCACAAACAAGAGTTTTTCCCATAAAAATTTTACTAAAAATAGTTGCAAATATTTAGAAAACAGTTTTCACAAAAAAAGATAGAAAAATATTTGAAAAGTCGCAAAAGTTATTTTCAAAAATTACAAAAACAGGGTCCCACTGAGTGTGCCAAAGGATTTTTGCAATTGAGTTTTTTCAGATGATGCAGAAGCGAGCGCCTGAGTAAAGAATTTCTGCAATTGGATTTTTTCGAAGTTTGATCCTTGATAGAATTAAGGAACCACTTCGGGGGAAAACAAGCATAGTGGAGAAAGAAGAAACAAGTAGGTCTAGTTCAACTTGCCAATAAAAAGTCATGGCTAGGCTTGCCTAAAAGAGAGAAACAATGATCAAAAATGAAAAAGAAGAACGTAACCCTAGGATAGGAACCCTAGCAGCACCGGATTTGTCAAAACCCTAGCATATCGTTTTTCAATGAATGTTGATTCTAACATACCCTTGCAAACATGCTTTTGTGTGTTGCAAATCATCATCATCATCATCATATAAGATATAAGATAACATTATAAAATAGAAACACATTTTTCTTATACATTTTAAAATATAAACAGAGCAAATGTATGACTAAAAAATCAAGCTAAACAAAATAACAAGGAAATATTTTTTGAGTTTTTGAATATATGAAAGAAAAAATTGTAGAAAAATAAATATAGAATAAGTAAGGCTAATTGCCTTGTTCAAAAAGATCAACAATCCCTAAAAGTAGAACCAAAAACATAATGGCAAATTCAACAATTGCACCAAATTTTTCTAAGTAATAAAGAAATACTTTATCGTCTTCACATCGATTGTTATTTTCAACTCATAAATTAAACTAAACCTATTTAGAAATAGTACTGGCGGGATTTGCAAGAGTTGTTGTTTTGCAAGAAAACTAAAGTAACAGTGAATCAAGTATGATAATGGAGAATAAGATTGTTTGAAACCCCTATAATTCCTTGTTAGAAAGAACATGTTCCTAGTTCAACTGATATTTGAGGTTTAAGCACACGATGACTAAAAGTAAGAGCTATTCTATCTAGTTACGGTTCAAGGCCCTTTCGTGCAACAATGCTCCCTAGGGTTAGTAGTGGACTTATATCCTGGCATGCGTTAAGACACGTTAAGTAAAGTCATATAATATGAGTCTCTAGCATTTTGTTGTGAGTACAAAAAGAATCCACTTTTGATGAAAGCTTAGCGAGAGAGTCATTCAAAATTCCAGCTTGGCTTTTAAATTCTTGGTTTTGCGTAGTTTAAACCAATACAAAATTTTCTAGCAAAAGTTCCAAGTTGAATTTTTGAGGACCTCTTTGATTGTTTGCAAAATTGGGTGGTGCTGTTTGTTGTCCAAAAAGATTTTGAGGGTTAAAACAGTATGACCAAATATGACCAAATATTCCATAAACTTCAAAAGGTAGTAAAACAGGGGTAGGTGTGACAACACTAACAGTTAAATTATCAAATTTTTGAAAAAGTGCGTCCACCTTAGCATTAAAGTGATCATGGTTTTGAGCCATGTCCTCAATCAAAGCAGTTGAAGGTAGAAAAATAAAGAAAAAGAAAAAATTTCAGTTTAACCGGTACTAAAAAGTTAATCAAAATTACTTAACTCCCCGGCAACGGCGCCAAAAACATGATGTGTAATTTCCGCAAGTGCACGGTTTAATCAGAGTAGTAAAAAGTATCGTTCCAACATGAAGTTGTTGTAAATTTTGATTCTCTTTTCAATTTGATTATTTAAAAGATTAAAGTTTGAAAAGTTTGGATTTTGATTGAAGTAAATTAATAGTAAAAAAGTGCATATGGATTATTGGTTCGTCATAATGACAAATCCTTCACAATCCAACCCTAAAACCTAAACCTTATGTTAAATCTATTTCTATAGACCGGTTTCTCTAAAGCATATCAAGGTTTCTCTCGAAATCAATGAGTGTGTTTCAATAACAACCACACCTATTCTCATGGTTGATCGTTATTGAAACCCATTAAGAGTGAAACTTTAAGGTCTCAAGGTTTACTAGACTATTCTCATGCATAGAATCTTCATATTTTTGGTCTCAGGGTGTTGGCCTGATATTTTTGCATAGAATCTTCATATTTTTGGTCTCATTCAGCTTCAAATCATGCTCTAGATCCTTCCTTTCCATAACCATGCTCCAAAACCCTTTCTTTTGCTCCAAGACTCAATCTTTAACCATATTTATTCCTGAAATTAAATAGCAAACAAATTGAAGTACTAAAGTTCTAAAAAATAATTAAAAACAAATAAAATCTAATAAAACTAGACACTTAAAACCACTAAATTATTGACTTATCAATAACATATATACCGAAAAACATTACATAATGAGGAGTCATCATACACATAGGTTATAAAGAGGTTCATAATTTGAATTCAATGGTTTGATCTTTTGGGCTATAGACCTACAACATAAACTAGTCAATTATTATGTTATGCTACATATTTCAATTGGACTTGTACAATAGAGGAACTCTTAGTTTAAACACAACCTTAACTAAAATTTATTTTGACACATACACATAAATGATAAAAATTAAAAGAAAGGATTTTAAGTGGTATGAATAAATTATTTCTCTTAATTTTAATATTAATTTGTGTGTGAACAAATATTTTTTATCTGAAGTTGTGTCTTTGTGCATTAATCCATCACATTAATATGTCAAATAGAAAGAACAGAAAAATCCCAATATTATATAGAAACTTACCAAACAGGGGGTTGTCACGAGATAAAGAGATAAAAAAATCTCAAATTCTATACCATGCAGGTGGTAAAATCTTAGGGATACAATAATTTAAGTGCTGTTTGTAGACGAGTCCTTACTCAAGAACCTCAAATATATTAATAATAGATGGCTGCCTTAATTAACTATAGAAAAATCAATGCTCAACCATAATCTAGACCAAATCAAGAGAACTATATCATTATATAATTTATTTTGCTAACACAATATATATAAAACTAAAACTTCCACAAGTCTTCATCCCCTATACCCTTTTCTATTCTTGTCACTCTTTCTCTCTAAATGAAGTTCCAAGCTATGGAACTTCTCTTTGGTAAAAACACACCAAAACAAATGATTCCAAAAGTAACATTACTAGCAATTTTTGCAATACTTGTCTTCACTGTCACACCACTTTCCTACCCTTTATTTAGAAATCCTTCATCCTTGAAAAACATTAAAAAAACCAATCAACCATCCACTGCATTTGATGATTTAAATGAATCAGCAAGTTTGCCTTCAACTTCTATAAAAAAGTGTGACATTTTTACTGGTGAATGGGTTCCAAATCCAAAAGCACCATATTACACAAATAAAACATGTTGGGCAATTCATGAACACCAAAATTGTATGAAGTATGGAAGATCAGATTCTGATTATTTGAAATGGAAGTGGAAGCCAAATGGTTGTGACCTTCCTATATTCAATCCTTTTCAGTTTCTTGAAATTGTGAGGGGAAAATCTATGGCTTTTGTTGGAGACTCGGTTGGTAGAAATCAGATGCAGTCCATGATTTGCCTACTATCAAGGGTAACACTTCATCCTTTGACCTTTTCAATGTTTAAATATTAGAATTGTAGAAATTTCAAAGTATAGGTTTTGTTAATATCACACTAGTTATGGCTTTTTACCACTATAGTATTTTTTGATAAATTTTTAATCATCCAGAAATATACTCTTTGTATCTATATATCTCTCTCTTTAGATATGATATTTCATTTCTTTTGAGAAATAGAGTGGTTTCCATCACCTTTAGATTACCTTAATTCAGAATTTGATACTAACATGCAAAGTCTTTATCTTTACCTTAAATTCAGAGCCAACAATACTTTATTAAATAATTTTTGAAAAAAAAAAACAAGGGTTTGTATAAATTTTCTTAGAATTGTTTTTCTATTTTTTTTATTTCAGAGCTTTTATTAACAATTTCTAAAAAAAATTCTAATTTTTTACTTTATATTTTGTTTTAAAAATTTGTTAAATATAATAAAAAATTAAATAAAAGTAAAAAGGAAGTGATGGTTTTATTTATTTACTATAAGTTTGTATTACTATTATATTTTAAGCAAAATTTATAATTTCTAGGTATATAGCTCAGATTTATCAAATAGATGTAGTAGTGTGAGTAATAAACAATTATTCCCCTAGATCATTGATTTATGTGTATAAATAATTATTTAATCTTTGATTTATGTGTATAAATATTTATCACTTTAGTGAAATAATAATATTCAAATACAATCTAGATCTTCAAAGAGATTAATTTTTAATGCTACATCACATGCAGAGAATCCTAAAAAAGCCATAGTCTTCCAAGCGTAAAATTGTACCCCCTTTTGTCCCTAACATATAAGCAATAATTAATATTTTTTTGTTGTTGATGTATTTGGTCAAAAAACCATGATTTCAAAACTAGGAAAAAACCATCATTAATTATTACTTTATAAGTTTCAATGTAAGTAGTCGTGTCTCCTCCAAAAATAATGTAATTAGACTCGTATATTTGATCAATTGGCTTTTTTATTTCATTCTAAATCTTTAATTTAGTCTTATTTTCACAGACACATATAAGCAATAATTAGACAAGTAATATATGTCTCGTATTACTAGAGATTAATTAAGTTAAATGTTTTATTGACATCATGTTTAATTGTTTAATCTTACTCTACTTTTTTTTTATAACAACTTGTTTCATGTAGTATTAAAGACATCCCTATCTTTGTGCCTAAAACATAAGATATCTCACCGTCAAAAAAATAAAACATAAGATATCTCTCTCAGATTTGTATCATACATGTGAAAATATTGGGGACTAAGATGTAAACAAAAGTCCTAATTAACCAGCTGTATATTGTCTTTGCTCCAAAAGTCTTTGTCTTTGGTCTTGTTTGGATTAGACCTATTTTGCCATCTTCCTAATGGCATGGTTGGTTCACCTAAGCCCATAATTCGATCCAATCGTATTAGGTAAATAAATCATCAAATGGAAAAGTAACATGCATAAAAGCATCAACCATGTCCATATGCATGTAAAAGGAATCTTAATTTTCCCTGTTAAGTGTGCCCATCACATTAATTTTATTTGACCCTGTCCTCCACGTCCTTATCCACCACGTGAAACAGAATTTGAACCATATTATAAACCCTAAAATTTGAACCATATTATAATTTGTAATTTCATGCAACAAATTCACCGTCGGATTAAGGCTCTCAAAAATAAAAGATAAAAAATACCACTAATTCAAATGCTTGACTAAAATATATAATGTAGTAGTAGTTAGAAATATTTTATTATTTAACTAGCCTCCTCTTTAAATTACTAGACATGAACGTCATCTAAACTTGCAAGTTTATATTTGTACAAAGTACTAACCAAGCCACAAAGTAGAACAGTTGAGAATTGAGACATTGTGCTAATATTTTATAAAGGGAAATAAAACACAAGATGGCCCATCCTTTTGTAGTTTTATATCAAATCATTGTCTTTTACAATATTCCTACTAATTTGCATATGGCTAAGTCCTTGTTTGATACTATATGTTTGATTCTATATATAAACAAATAAAATAAAATCATACGGTTATTAATAATTGTAGTATGTAATTTTATATGAGAATGAACCTAAAACTGGCCTAGAGGCTTCAACAATTAACGTTGAAACTCTAGCTAAACCAAACTAATAGAAATGGTTGAGAGGTCACATTCCTTAAAGTAGAAAAATAAGCAATATGCTTTGTGCATGTCTAGCTAGTCTTGATGTGACGACTCGTGTTGAGTGCTAATTAGTCATTGTTTGCGGAAATTAATTTATATACATTATCAATACAAAGTTTTTCTATACTCTTAGCTAATCATAACTATAAAATCATTAAAATGTTTGACTTTAATTACAACTATTTTTTTAAAGTCACATATGCGTGTGATTATAATTTATCCATGTAGTATAATTTTTCTTTGGCTTTTGCACCGGTTTTCAACCTATCAAAGGTGGACGACTAATTCGGCTCGTGCGTAGAAGCATGTGCACTGGCCAAGCGTTATTCCCCTGAAAATTGAACTCGGTATTTTTCTTGCCACTGGACCCCAAGCAACTTGATTACTATAAATTTGTTTACACCAACAATATAAGAAATTTAATCTCTTCTTTGTATATGTACTTCATGCAATATTAATTTGCATGGAAGGAAATGAAAACAAAAGTCCACATAATTAGTGTTAATTAGTTTGAAAGGAATCCTAGATGAGATGTGAGGGGACCACTCAATTATTTTAGTTAGATATTTAGATATGTATTATTGTCAGCATTATTAATGAGATTAGTCATCATATTGTGTGTCTTATGCGGAAAAATTCACATGTAAACAATACTATGTGCTGGATCTTCCAAGTTTGTAACATGCATGCAAGGGTTTCATTTTCTTTTCACTTGGGAACAGAAAAGCATGGCTTAAAATAATAAAGTAGGCTAAAGGAATGGTTTAAAAGGTTATGTTATTCACTTAGTCATAAAATAATTTGAAAAGCTTGGCTCAAGTTTGAGTTTCAAGGTGCTACAGTACCTAGATTGGGAATAAAGAGAGCAATACTAATTTTAAAGTGGTGTATTTGTTTTGGAGCGGTGAAAACTTGTGCTTGTACTCACTTGTTGTTTGATTGTCTAGCAAGTTGATGTTGCATGTGATGTTTTATTCATCTGATAAATTACTTTACTTATTGAAAAATAATATTAATTTGAAACTTTATTACTTTCAGGTGGAATGGCCTGTAGTTGTATCACACTCACAAAATGATTATTTTATGAGGTGGAACTACCCAACCTACAATTTCACAATGGCCTCTTTTTGGACTCCCCATTTGGTAAGATCAAAAGAATCAGATTTAAAAGGTCCAGGTTCAACTGGACTCTTCGATCTTTACATTGATGAGCCAGATGAAAATTGGATAACTCAAATTGAAGATTTTGAATATGTTATTCTCAATGGAGGACATTGGTTTACAAGATCAATGGTATTCTATGAGAAACAAAAAATTGTTGGATGTCATTATTGTCTCTTAGAAAATGTCCCTGATTTAACCATGTACCATGGTTATAGAAGAGCATTTAGGACTGCATTTAAAGCCATCAATAATTTAAAGAATTTTAAGGGCATAACATTTCTTAGGACATTTTCACCCTCACATTTTGAAAATGGGTTATGGAATCAAGGTGGGAATTGTGTTAGAACTAAGCCATTTAGAAGTAATGAAACACAATTAGAGGGATTTAATTTAGAGTTTTATATGATTCAATTGGAAGAGTTCAAAATTGCTGAAAAAGAAGCAAGAAAAAAGGGTTTGAAATTTAGGTTATATGATACAACACAAGCAACAATGTTGAGGCCAGATGGCCACCCTAGTAAATATGGACATTGGCCTAATGAGAATGTGACATTGTATAATGATTGTGTGCATTGGTGCTTGCCTGGACCTATTGACACATGGAGTGATTTCTTGTTAGATATGTTGAAGATGGAGGGTGTAAGATCAGCCGAAGAAAGAAGACTTCATTTGCACTCAAATTGACAAATCAAATACTTTTTATATACATTTATCAATTATCAATTTTATATTTAATCTGGCTTGTAATTTTATTTTTTACTATATTATTGGTGCGATGTTTTCACCGTTGTTCAACCGTAAGTAATCTTTGCTGAAGAACTTACGAGACATATAAGGTTGATTTTTCTCTCCAACTGAATTTTATCTAGCTTGTAATCTTAAGCTATGATGATGTGCACATGAATTGTAAATCTTTTTTCTCTTTAAGATCAAATTTATTAATGTTTTTAATAATAGAGAGCTATTTTCTTTCTTTCAAGTATTTTGTTCTTTTACAATAAATATTTGTGCAAATATTAAATAAAGAAATATCATGACATGAAATTACAAAAGAAACTGACTTGAATCCTTTGTAAATTATTGTTAGAAATTTACAATGCACCACAAACCTTTCCACCACATCAATCGACATATTATCTGGTTATTATCAATTATGTTTATTATGGATGTTTTCTTTTTAACCCTCTAACTTTAAGAGAATAAATAAGTTCTAACAATTTAGGGTTCTTTTAAAATAAATAAAAATTAACTATCTACTTAAACTTAAATTCTTACAAATGATTTACCGTTAACATAAACTCATTACAATCATTTGATTTCCTCTCAAAAAAAATCATTGGACTTATGGGTGGCGAATAAAACCAAATGATAAGTTGGTGGCTATATAAATCCAAAATTTGCGTCTTTATTGTCTTGACATTTTTCTCATACACTGTTCTTGATGTCACATTCTACCCTTCGAGTACCCCACTAGGATGAGCTTCAATAATAATGCTACGTCCATTTAGACCAAAGTCCTCAATAATTTGCACATTTTTTACCGTATAATTAGTATCGGTTTAGAATAGCAAGAATGTGTTTGGTTTCACTGTATAAAGTAGACACTCCAATTTGTAGAGTTTGTGTTTGAGAGTTTGAATGCAAATTCATACGAGCACTAAATCTCAATTCACTTATGTTAGGTAGTGTTAGGTCCAACTACGATTTCTAAAAACTCCCTTTAATTATAAGGTCGGATATCTTTAAAACAACTGGTTCTTACATGACAAGATTTCCCATAAATCAACCCACGTTCACGTAATCTCTTATTGTAAAAGTTTGTTAGGTCAAGCTAACCCTAAACTTAAATTTTTTCCTCCAAACCACTTTTACGGTCGTAATTACCCCTCTCAGTTTTAAATTAGGACGATAATGTTCCTCCTCTTTGCTTTCTATTAAGTGACATTTAAAATGACATTTAGTATGCGTTTGGTTTTGCGGTGGGGAGAATTGATTCCGATAGAATTGAGTTTGAAAGAATTGATTATGGTTAATAGTGAGTTTGATGTGAATTGATTTGTGTTTGGATACACTTACTTAAAAGTGATTATTATAAGTTGATATTGTTTGGATAATTGGAGTCAAAATTGATTTTGAATGTGCAATTAGCAAATTATCCTTTTAATTGTTTTTAAAACTAAATATCTCGTTATCATTTTAGATGACTATTTCAACTTATCTAAAATTATAAATGCATTTTTATTGGTTCACAAATTTATTTTAAAATGATATTAAGCTACAAGAGTTAGTTATTTTTTTGTTTTTTTATCAATTGAATTGTTTTTAATATAATAATATAAGAATCAAAGGTGTCAAAAGAAGAAGAAAGAAAAAAACAGCATCAATAGATAATCTAATGATCTTATCACCACAAGAAAACAAATCAAATGGGCCTTGTTCGAATTCTTTATTTTCTGAAGCAATGATAATCTTGCTTCCCTGACCTCTAGAAACGACACTGTAGCAAGGAACAATGAAAACGCAGCAGTAAAAAGTAAAAATAAGGGGTAAAGCTGGAAACGAATTTGGGGTGTCTGCAAAATTGATTCTAAGAAATGCAGAAGCTTGAAATTATAGCTTCAGTTCAACTCGCGTTTAGAAAAGAAAACGTACGTTTCAGATCTGGTTTTCATGATAGAAATAAAGAAACTCACGTTTGGAGGTTTGAACTCGCGTTTGCAAAGCTAAAACGCTTATCCAAACAAACACTTAACAATGATCATAAATAGCTTTCACATAAATGAAATTTAACACGCTTTTATTATAAAAGATTCAATCGAATACGAAATTTGAATTCAAAACTTATGTTTTCCCTGCCACGTATATGAATTACGCTTATGCTCCTTCCTCTATAAATTCATATTTTTGTTTTTGGTATCTCTCATTTTTTAATCCACACTCCTTTGTTGTTCATCTATCTTTTACGTAATGGTCGATCCTAATATGGAGACAATGGCTTCATATCATTGTTTGACTGGTATTCGTTTGTTTCGGATTTTATTTTTATTTTATTTTCGTATTTTAGGTACTTCCGATGTCGCTAACGTGTAGCCTTATCTATTTTTTTATGTATTAGCACCTCTGGATCCGCATCCGGTAGCTGAGCTGGACAAGGTAGTAAACAAACTAAGGATCAAATATAGAACATACTACATGGAGTTTGATGCACACCATGTGAGAGTATATGCTTTGTATATAAAAATTTTCGTACACGATGATGCACATATTTGTATATCTCTTTTCAAAATCGTTTTTGATAAAAAATAAATAAATAAATTGTTTCTCTTCAGGGTGCTGTAATGCTACCAAATATGTTTGTTGGAGTTTTTGTGATCAAATCGGTTGCTATGCAACATTGGTCGATCCAAACAACAATGAATTAGAGGTGCTGGTGAATTCAATGGTAGTTTTTTTTAACAAAAGGATGGCAAGTTCTTCTTAATTTTGATGGTATTTGTTTAGGTGTTTGTGTCACAATGAATTTTGTGGGTTTGAGTCGATTTAAATTAATCTTAATGATACCGTTGTTCGAAAGATTAGATATCCTAAATTTGATCCTCCTATGAGATTTGTTGTTGAAATAGCTGATGTTGATGGTTATGTATCAGTGAAAATTGCACATATGTCGGATAAGTTTAATTTTTACTAAAATAAAAAATAAATATTTGTAGGTGCGGAAGCGTATGATTGATGCTAGGAGAATTCATGAAGGTGTGGAAGTCATGGTTGATGTTGCAGTCGTAGGAAAGAATGAGACTTTGTATTTTAGTGTCAAACGTACTAAAGTTATTTTAGGTTACGATTTTGTTGTTGATCTGGTTTATCAAACCAGTTTTTGTTTTTGTTAAGACCTATGTCGGTTTTTGGTCATCATCATCATTAAAGTGTACTTGAGATTAATGTGAATTTCTTCATTTTAATGTCTTACCGATGTAAAATTTCGTTATGCCTAATGTCATTTAAACGTCTCCCAATTACACAATTTTTATATTTTAGTTTCAATAATGTGCTTTCCCATTGCAAATATTGTAACTTTTAATATCATTTACGTGTATTTCCGTTGCAGAATTTCGTTATTAGATGTTATCTACGCGTCTTTCCATTATAGTATCTATCAACGATTAATTATAAAGTCTATCAAGGACAAGAAAACCTATTATTTTCTGCGCCAAAATTTAAGACTAGAACTTTAACCACATAGGAACAAGCCTAATCTGAAGAGCGTATGTGCTTCATAGTATAGGACACTAAAAAGAAGGCATAAAGCAGACCGAATCTCTTCAAGTACTACTCTCCATTCCATATTTATCATATTAAATTTCTCTTTCTCAAATATTAATGGTAAGTTTCAGTACACAACTTTTTATCAATGTATTAAACAAACAAATGTAAGACAACATTTATCATAAAATTGTATCAAGCATAACATTACATGATTTTTTGTAGACGTGGCTAAGAATGTAGGAAAAATTAACAACTTAGAGCTACTTTTGATTGGTTAAATCCAAAGGATTCAAGATTCCATGTAAATTATTGAATGAAACCATGGCTACAATTTTAGATCACTCAATGTGTAGCGCAATGCGCGATAAACGTAAGAAAGTGTCTGTGTTTGAAGACTTCATTGTCCATAATTCTTCTTGAATGCTCCATTCTATTTACTTCTTTTCCCTCTAAAAACATTATTCTATTTGACATTATATCAAAATATTTTGCATAGCACTAATGTAATTGAAACGTTTTGGGACGATTAGTTAACACCTGACTTGCAACCTTAACCTTTTCATTATGGAGGTAATCTTCTTTAATTCCAAATGCCTTACATCCCTTTTGTTAGAATTAGGAATTTTCATTTTTTAATTCAACCAAGAGAAAGAAAAATTAGCAAGTACATTAAGAGATAGACAACTTTGAAATGCAAGCAAAAACTTAAAATACCAACAGAATCAATGCTAAGGAAACTTATTATTGCATCTTCTATTGAGGATAAAAGTTTCAGTATGACATACTTTTATAGATTGGTATGGTACATTTGCAATATACTAAAGCTTCTCTCCAATAACAAAATAACAAAATATCAGGTCTTTAGATTCATTAATTCACAATTGAAACATCAACGATTGCATAAATGAAATATACACTTCATTGTTTCCATTTGCCTTCGATGCAACGATTGGAGTTATACTAAGTAAAAACATGTACGGAAAGGTTGTACTTGATATTGTTGTGAATTCGATGAAAAATCACACCAATAAAATACTTGATGTATGGAGCAAGTAATAATCAAGCAACCAAACAAAGAGTATAGAAGTTATAAACACAAGCAAAAGTAGAAAAACAGTAGGAGAAAAGAAGAGAGAACACACGAAAATTTGTTTACCCAGTTCGGTTCAATACTGACCTAATCTGGGGGAGAGAGCAGACTTCTGTTCCACTATAATGATGAGTAACTTTACAAAAGAGATATCAATGGGTTACAAGAATAAGTCTCCCGCCTAATTCTACCCAAAGTCCCAATCTCTTCCCGTGACCAAGAGAGTCAATCCTAACAGTGTTTCCCAAGGTGAATCAACCCCAACCCTAGTGTTTGTTGCCCAGAGCAAACTCTATACAAACTCTAGTTTTCTTGTTGACTTCTAAACCCTTGTTTTCAGCCCCCTCTATCTCTCTCAAGGTTTACATCTGATACAAGGTTTATAATTATAGAGAAATAAAACCCTCAAAATTTGGAACAAATATGTGCTGAAAATGCGTTTTGTTTTTATCCTTCAGCATAAAATCGAGGCTCGATTTTTCCGAAAGCAAACCTCCAAAAACTGCACCCAAAATCGTGGCTCGATTTCTCCAAATCGAGGCTTGATTTTTACAGATATTGAAACATCAATTTTGTGTCAATTCTCAACAATTCTCCACCTTGACTCTAAATTAGTGATGATGCCAATTTAACCATCAAACACCTTGCTGCTCTTTCCCTTGCTTCCCACTACACCATGTAGCTCCACAAGTTTCTACCTAACCTCTTCAACCATCAGAATGCCTTCCGCCTTCTTGGAGATTCTTGAATCCAATTACGCTGGAAATTTTAGGTAGTTCCACAAGTCTACACCTTAACCTCTTCAGCCATCGGAATGCCTTCCGCCTTGTCGAAGATCCTTGCATCCAAACTACACTAGGAATTTTAGGTAGTTCCACAAGTATACACCATACATCTTCAGCCATCGGAATGTCTTCCGCCTTCTCGAAGATCCTTGCATCCAATCATGCTTGGACTTTTCGGGTAATCCCAAGAGTCGTGCTATACATTCCTCAACCTCCGGAATGCCTTCTGTTTTTATGAAGAATTTTCTTGCTCACAACTAGAGCATAGCACCCAAGGTCCTTCATAGTCGTACTATTCCCGGTGTGTTCAACTCCACCTCAAGCTGAGCGTACTCTACCTCAACTAGCAAATGCGTACATCCCATTATGTCTTCCGCCTTGAAACTCCACCTCACAAGTAGATCACAAGTCTTCTAACCACCATCTCTCCAGGATGACCATGAGTATTCTTACCACTGCCTCTCCAGGCTAATGTTGAGTGTTTAATGTCTCTCCAGACGAACACCGCTCTACAAGGTATCACTCCCAAGGTAAGAAACATCACCTTCTTCATCCTCCAAACAACACACCACCTAAGCACTTGTATCCTCATAACCTTCAAAGACAATTTGTGTGGAGTTACCCATTAATCTCCGGATAATCCTTGATAAAGTGACCCATCTTGTTACAGTTAAAGCACTTAAACTTTGACTTGTTACCACTCTTTCTCCGGTTACCTCTACTTCCACCATTTCCTCTTGAAACACTTAGGCCTTCATCGTTTTCATCAGTTCTCAAGTCCTTGGACTTGGTCAACTCCTTGGTTCTCAAAGCCGGTTGAACTTCTTACAAGGTAACACTGCCTTCTTTGCAATTGAGCATGGTATCTTTGAAAGATTCAAAAGATCTCGGTAGAGCACACAACAAGAGTATGGCTTTATCTTCATCCTCAAGATGCACCTCAATATTATCCAAGTCATCAAGAATTTTGTTGAACTCCATAAGTTGCTCCATGATGGACTTTGGTTCCACCATCTTGAATGAGTCGAGTTGTTGCTTTAGGAATTGCCGATGAGCCAAAGACTTTTCATATACAAAGACTCCAACTTTAACCACATCGATGCCGTGGTTGGTTCATTCGCTACATCTCTCAAAACTTTATCCCCGAGGCACAAGACAATGGTAATCCTGGCCTTGTCCACCATCTCGGTCTTCTCCGCTTGTGACATGGTGACCAGTAACACACCTTCACCCTTCAAAGCTTTCTCACACTTTTGTTGTATTAACATCGCTTCCCTCTTTACCTTCCATAACTCAAAATCATTATCTTCGGTAAACTTCTTAATATCCCACTTTGAACCTATGGTACTTGATTATCATTTGATCCTTGTCCCACGGTGGGAGCTAATTGTTGTAAATTCGATGAAAAATCACACCAATAAAATACTTGATATGTGGAGAAAGTAATAATAAAGCAACCAAACAAAGTGTATGGAAGTTATAAACACAAGCAAAAGTAGAAAAACAACAGGAGAAAAGAAGAGAGAACACACAAAAATTTGTTTACTTAGTTCGGTCCAATATAGACCTAGTCTGGGGGAGAGAGCAGCCCTCCGTTCCACTATAATGATGAGTAACTTTACAAAAGAGATATCAATGGGGTACAAGAATAAGTCTCCCGTCTAATTCTACCCAAATTTTCAATCTCTTCTCGTGACCAAGAGACTCAATCCTTACAGTGTTTCCCAAGGTGAATCAACCCCAACCCTAGTGTTTGTTGCCAAGAACAAACTCTATACAAGCCCTAGTTTTCTTGTTGACTTCTAAACTCTTGTTTTCAGCCCCCTCTATCTCTCTCAAGGTTTACATCTGATACAAGGTTTATAATTACAGAGAAATAAAACCCTCATAATTTGGAACAAATCTGTGCTGAAAATACGTTTCGTTTTAATCCTTCAGTGTATAATCGAGGCTTGATTTCACGAAATGGAGGCTCGAATTTTCCAGAAGCAAAACTCCCAAAACTACACCCAAAATCATGGCTCGATTTCTCCAAATCGAAGCTCGATTTTTACAGAAACATTAATTTTGAGTCAATTCTCAACAGATATTTTGAATAATCATAACAAAGATTATTTGTAATTAATGTACATATATTCACACTTTAATGATATCACAGCACACTCGCGGCCAGCTCACTATATAATGTTAGCACACTCCCAATCAGATCAATATTGTAAATATGGTATATACTTGATTGTACACACTCACGGCCAACTCCCTTGCAGCTATAGTAGGTAAGATATCTCTGTAAGTATAGGATTGCAAGAAAGTATATATGTAACCTCGTGTTTAGCAATACAGTTCATTCAAACCTGAAATACTGTTACTGTTATATGGTATCAGCCTCCTAGGTTTGCACTAATTTTGATCCAGTAGCTTACTCCCTGCATTTTTCCCTCCTTATAATCATGAGCACATCAATTGCCTCCAACAACAGCAGCATCAACACCTTTGTTGTTCAGATGAACGCTTTGGTTATTGTATATGATCTAACTAGCTTCATCAATAGCACAAAGGTGTGTCCCATCAAAATTACAATTGTTGGATTAGGCAAGATCAACTTATCTTGCATGCTATTATCAATTTAGTCGATCCTCGCATTATCATTGCCTTACGCAATGTGAAAACATCCCAGCAAGGATGGGAGGTCATTCAAAACATGTTTGCTAGCAAGAGTGTTGCATGCATCATGCAGTTCAAAGAAAGACTCTCTAGATTCACCAAAGGGGCCATCTCTATCACCAAAATCACAAATGTCAAAAGCAATTGCCGATGATATCAATCTCGTCATTCACACATTAAATGGTCTTGAACGGAATATCGTGAGATAGCCCATCACTCTGATTGGATTTTCTCAAGTGCGAATAGCGGTTGTTATCTCATGATATTTAGTTCCGAGACCATTTAGCGTGTGAATGAAGAGATTGATATCATTTAAAGGGGAATTGTTGATAGACAACTCATCAACAATTGCTTTGACATTGATGAGGTTTTCGGTGATAGGGCTGTCTCCTTTGGTGAATCTAGAGATTCTTTCTTTTACGTGATGATGTGTTCACATGTCTTGGTAGCAAAGATACATTTTTTGAATGATCTCCCATGCTTACTGGGATGTTTTCATACTGCCTAAGGTTGTGATGCTAGGATACATTGAAGTGATAATAGCTTGGAATATAATTCGATCTTGCCCAATCCAATAATCGAAATTTTGATGAGTTTTGATGGGACAAGCCTTCATGCCATTGATGAAGCCGGTCAGGTCATATACAAGGAACAAATCATTGATATGAATACACCAAGCAAGATAATTGTTGCTCGTGAGTTTGAGCGACTGGTGTGTGCTGATGACAATCATAATGATGATGCCAACAACGAAGGTAGAGGTGTCAATAGAGCCCCAAATTTCAAAGCCCACTTAAAAAAAACCCACCAAGTCCACTAACTTAAAGTCCCCTAATTGAACAAAATTATTTGGGGCCAAGCCCACTATAAAATCTACTTATTTATGGGTGATAGACTTTTAGCAAGTGTACTAAAAATGCATCGAAGTAATAAAATAAGTTCGTATCCACGAGGACTGTGTTAATCTCAATTCAACAATAAAGTTATTATCTA
>Ga0315914_1003563_pt1 | contig 23615 bp, 12 predicted proteins | sample MpolenodulesMG_FD_203920 | JGI IMG/M metagenome (GOLD analysis project Ga0315914, IMG submission 203920) | Medicago polymorpha root nodule microbial communities from Los Angeles, California, United States - elongated nodules | ecosystem: Host-associated > Plants > Roots > Nodule | place: USA... | reverse complement strand
AACAACCTTAGCACAGACCCTCACTTTAACATGTTCCTTCATACAAGACCCCCTTTTTGGCTTGAAGCATGGGCAATGCATAGGTTCTCTTAGATATTGGAATTAATGGGCTATGCATAGGTTCTCTTAGATATTGGAATTAACTCAACCTCATAAGGAATGGGTAGTTTATTTAGGCTTTAAAGTGCATCAATTTATTCTTTAGTACAGGCCTTCTTATGGTTAAAATCTTTGACAAAAAGTCTAATTTTATCCTCAGTGGCAGGATTTTCCTATAAGTAAGAAATGGAGATCTAAGATGAATGTTGGGGATGGTGAGAACAAGGATTTATCTTTTGGTTGGAAGAAGCAGAAATCTAAGATGACTGTTGAGGATGGTGAGAATAAGGATTTATCTTTTGGTTGTCTCAATAATGTAAATTCATTTTTATAATCTAAAATTTGAATGCCCATAAAGGTGACAAGTACCAAAACTTGTATTGCAGTTCATGTAACTAACAGCTTTGCATCTTGTTTCCTTGTAGAAAAACCATCTGGGCTGATTCAGAGTTTGAGGACAGTCGTCAAGGAATCTGATGCTGATGTTGACGCTGATGCTCAACTAAAATATATGGTACTGTAGATATTATGGGTTTCATAGCATTTTCGAAAAGGTTTTTTTTAAGGATTAGCTAAAATATGAGAACAATCAATTTTGATAACTTGTAAAATCTCTTTTGAATCAATGAAACACATATTTGATGTAGTTGCGCTTTTTGTAAAATCTCTTTTGTAAAATATCACTTTAACATGTTCCCTCATACAAGACCCCTTTATGGCTTGAAGCCTGGGTTATGCATAGGTTCTCGTAGACATTGGAATTAACTCAACCTCATAAGACCGACTCATAAGGTGAGGAATGTCCAAACCCTTTAAGCACTTATTAGGCACTATCTGTGGTCAATGTGGGACTTGAGTCTTTTCAAATAGGTTCAGACTACCTTGTGTTAGAACATAACTTGATCTAGAATTATAACTATAAAGCACTGACACAATACTAACTCTGTAATAATTGAGAATGTTGGATACGCTGGCACGCGTCGGCGTAACATAGATTAAGCTATTATATAAAGTTACACACACGAGATGCCCCATTGACACACTGTATATATTGAGCTTTATATTGTTGGTTTTCCATCTCAAATCTTGTTAGATATTCTTAATTTTGTTGGTTACCATAATTTCACCATTTACCTAGACCCTATAATTCTAGCCATGATTTTGTTAGTTATAATATGTTTTCTTGCGTGGCAACTGATCTTGTAAGAAGTTACAATTTCAACTTGTCTTAAAAAATGCTCATGTTTTAGTTTGCATTTTTTTTTTCTACACTTCATTTCTATCATTTATAAGCCTTTCATATGAAATGCTACCACCATTTTACAATCCAACATTCTAGCTAGATATGTCTGGTGAATACATTTCAGAAAGTAAATCCCTTCCTAAGGTTGCTAAGATTAACTCTTAAACTATCTGTCACAATGTCTAGTATTTCTTATTTATCTGCATTTCTTTTGACAGGAAGCTGATGATATTAGAAAAGACAGATAAAGACAATCAAACAGGAAATCAGCTAAGAGAACAAGGTTAAGGAAAAAGGTACATACTAGACCATGGCTAGTGCAATGCAGCAGGATTCTGTGTTTTCGTTATAAATTATCCTCATAATTACAGAAAATATTGAAATATCTATGATTTCGACAATGGTTGCATATGATTAAAAATGTAAAAAAAAAGTTGTGGGTTTATTTCCATTTTTGAATCTCATCTTTTAGTCCCCAAAAGTTTTTTTTCCAAGTCCTTATTCTAATTTTCTTTAAATAAATTATTAATGCTATAATGATCTATTTAAATAGTTGAGATAACATGAAACAATTAGTTTAGTTAAAATAGGCATGCAAGAACTCTGCCAGCTAAGCTTCACTTTAGACAGATAAAGATAGGTACGATGATAACTAATTAGAAGTAGATTGCAAAATATTCAAGAAACAATGTTTTTAGCTTGGCTTGTTGATCCACATAACCAGATAAGTTGATCAGAAGACACATCATATCTTAGTTTCCTTCATTGGTGATCAGTTTCATAGACATGCATATGTTAATGATCTAATTTTTCAAAAACGTTGGCTAAAAGTTTCCTTAGTATGAACTTATGGTGCTTTCTCAACAAACTTTCCCTTTATTTGGAACATGATTGTAGGTATGATTATGATTATACATGTTAGGGTTTTATGACATCAATTGATCCATGTAATTCAACCCACTGAGTGGAAGAAGAGCAGACTTTTGTTGTTATGATTGTTGTATATTCATCGGATCTTGGCTTTCCAATTGCCAATTAGTATCTTTAATTACCAATGTGGTAGTTGCAAATTTTACTTGTGCTTCTCCTTGACTTTGTTTACATCTCTTGTGAGTTTGTCATAGTTTCCTCATGGAAATATAAAACTTTGTCATTTTCTTGAACTTTGTATTTCATTTGTTGTTCTCGTTATTTTGTGCCTTGGCAGCAAGAACGTGAAGATCGTATAAAGATAGACACTCTTAATGAAGAAATTGCTGTCCTAACAAAACAACTAAAAAGTTATTCCGAGGCATGTCTGGAACTCGCTGTTGAAAACGATTCCATTGAGGTTCGTCATTTTAACGCCCCTTATTTTTTCAATTTTATATCATTCGTTCAACTAAAGTACTTGTTTGGTTTAAGAAAATATTTTCTATTTTCACTTTTTATTACAAAATTGTCTTCTTTTCTAATATTAGTATGAGAAACAATTAAATAAACTAAAACCTAGGTGATACTTTTGTAATTCAAAAAAGAAATGAAAACAGTTAGGATGTTAGGTGGAGTCCAATGTTAACCCATTGCTTACCAATGTGAGATTTCATCACTGGTATTTGAATTAATAACATATATCTTTTTCTATTGATGACTATTATTTTTGTTCAAAGCTTTTGATGTTGGTTGTAATTCTGAGTGTTGTATTGTGTTTCTCAATGCTCGCTTTTCCAAGATTGCTGCTAATTTGAGTGTGATTTGGTGGTGGAACAGGAAGAGCTAATTAAGGAGTATGGACGAGAATCAATTGCAGATCTATTGTCCATGAAGCCTGCTGCTTGACATTGTTACTGATGGACTCCCAAACAACAGTTTTAAGTTAGGAAACATCTAACAACTGAACAAAATCTATCATTTTTTATTTATTTGGGCTTGACTTAAGTTCTTAATTAGACATAATGATATATTTGTAAATCAACATTAATAGATAGTAATTTTTTTGAGAGCAACATTAGTAGATAGTATTTAGATGTGTTAAATTATTCCATTTAATCTTTTAATCTTTCCTTTCTTCTGTTTTATTTTTATTTTATTTTACAACAAATGCACATGTTAAATTTGTCCAAAAGAAAGGTATGAATGTTGACGAGTTATCGAGAGTGACACTGTCCAAGAAAAAATTTTCTTCTTCTTTTCCTTGTAGAATCCAAGAGAACTCTTTTTCTCACATAAGTCTCTTGATACGCCTCATGCTCCATTCTTGGAGTTTTGGCTAAATCAGGAATGAAGTCAATTTTCATGATTCAATCAGCTTGATTTTATGTTGTATCAGACTCGTTTACTCAATGGACTAATATCTAACCTTGCATAATGGAAAGAGCTTTGTTATCCACCTTGCGATTTTTAAAAATCACTCTAGTCCAAGTTTACTCATCCGAACGGGGAAAACATTGTTTTTATCTATTCATCCATCCAAATGCGAGAAGAAATGACGTTTTTTCTCATCCTGGAGGTGTTATTTTCTCATTTGTTTGTGTTAAAAACAATATTTTTTAAATCTGGTTTTATAAGTTTCTAGTACTACTAAATTGGGTAATGTATCCTCAATTCAAATAGTGTTGTATTAGCGGATCATTTCAAACTGGCATATACATCACATACCCTATATCAAATAATGATTTTAGGGTTTCGTCGAGAGCTACTGCTATATCCATTTCATTAAGAATTGATTATCAATACCTTCTAAATGATGGCTAGTCCAAGATGCTGAAAAGCAAAGTTCTATTTTGAACAAACACAATTATTATGAGAACATAAATGCGGTGGAAAAATTAGTAGAATAAATTTACTAAGATAACGCCATATCAAGTAAACCTATGAACAAGACTTGCCAGAATATTCTTAAATTAATTTTGATTCTTTTAAATAATCCTTTTATTTTCATGGAGCAAGTTCTTATAAGAGAGACAATTGCTAAAATACAATTTTTTTTATTACTTTTAGAAAATTAAATGAGACTAATTCGTCTTCTTAAAGGTGTGACTTTTCTTACTTATATATTAGATGGAGGATTATTTAGAAAAATTTGTGAACAAAATAATTTGTTAAGTGTGAATGTTTTGACGTTAAATTGTAGAATCTTTGCTGCTTAGAATTTAACTCCCGTCCTTAATACATTAAGTTGGTTAAATATTATTTTTGGAGAATTCTATATAGTCTGAATGAAATAACAAGGGTGGCATAGTGTTCTACCAAAAATAAATAAATAAGGGTATAACATAGTGCGGTTGGTGGGTCTAAGAACACAAAAAGAGCAGCCAAACCACTAATTTGTTCCTACTCAAAAAAGTACCCCTTTAGTTAGATTCACCATATGACACTTCCTAGAGATATATGTCATGTTAACAGTCCATTTTAGCTAGAAGCCTCAAGACTAAACTTGTATAGAAATGAACGGAAAAGTAATGAAAATAAATTCACTTTTTCTCTTCTTGATTTCTTCATCCCACTACACTATATATGTTTGAAAGAAAAAAAGGTAGAATCACCAACTTACAAACACAATTAAGTATAGAAGAATATGGCTGGAGCATCTCATATGATGCTTAGGTGTGTCTTTGAAGGAAGCATATCATCACATGACAACGAGGTTGAGCGAAGGCCATACCACAAAAAATGTGGTTGTGCATTGCACAACTTGGAAGAAATTTGCAACAAAGCTTGTCCTCCACAAAGATATGTTTCGTTCAAGAAGAAAATATCATGGACTCATTGTTCGGTTTATACAACACCTTCCAAGTTTTCTTCTCCTCTTTATAAAACTTGACATGAGTCACATGACTAAGAGGGAAGTTGTATGTAATGTATGGCTCTGTCATGTAAACAATAAAATTATTACGTTTCTTAATGATATACTTCGGAATTGCAGAAAACAGTTAGAAATTGAGAAGCTATTTTTTTACATTATAAACACTTGTGATTGAAGACGTTGTTACATGTATTTATTTTATTTTCTCAAATTATGGTATCGATACTATTCATATAATATCTATGTTTGCGTCGGTGCTTTGAGTGATCTAAATAGATTGCACTTTTTAATATGTTAATGCATTTTGATTGTGGCCGCCGGCCGGTATGGGGTGAGACAATGTTGTGACAAAAATTATGACTATGTAAGCTGTATTCTTGGTTAAACATTCACTCTCGGCATGCCTTGTGCTTGTGAGCACTCAATACAAAACTTCCCCTTTGTTTTTTGCAAAAAAATAAAAAATAAAAATTTGGGCTAGTCACGGCACGGGCTATTTGAATTTTGAATTACATAATTTTGTTATTCCACTTTCAAACCTTCTTGCGCACTCTATTCAGATTATAAAATTCGAAAAAATGGTGCGTTTTGGAAAATGTGCAAGAAATCAGTAAGGTGAGAAAAGAAACAATCTTTAAATTAACTTTCAAGTGAACTTATAGTGAATATTTCAAGTTGAGCTAATCATTTATGACAACTCCTGCTAGACCCAACCCAAACTAGCTGAATTGTTTTTTAGGAAATTGTTCAAAAGCCCCTCTTGATTCCTTAAAATTTCAGGATAACAACAATGGAAAGCTAGGTTCTGATACATTGCTAGAGGGAGTTACGTTCTGATGGGTCGGATAGCAATTTAAGGGCCTTTTGAGCAACTATGTTGTTTTAAATGCATGAGAGCGCTAAAAACTAAACCCACGAATTATTTATTACTTTCTCATTTAGGGTGTTCATGGGTTGGGTTGGACAAGTTTAGACCAGAAGTGTTATCCGACCCAATCAAGTTTTATTACGGATTAAGTGGTAATTCATGTTTGACAATTGTTGTTTTAACATCATAAACTTCCTAAAAACACAAGTAAAATATTAAAATACCCCTAGCAGTAGTTAACTACCGCTGGCTTTATAACTAAAAAACCGGCAGCAGTTAACTGCTGCTGGGTTTTTTAGTCATTTACTTGTGTTTCTAAGACATATTGAATGTCAGAACAACAACCATCCTCATGTTTTGTACATTAAACCCAAACCAACTCAATATGAAGATGAACTTATTCCCTAAAAAAAAAGAGATTTACTTTTCCCACCTTATGGCCTTCTCGCGCGTCCTATGCAAATTACCATCATGCCCTTTCGGATTATATAATCCGGAAAACCTATATGCTTTCCGGATTTTAAAATCCGGACAATTGCGAAGTATAAAAGGAACTTATTTGTTTGAGTTGGGTCATTGTGTCCATGATTTATTTTTTTTAAAGAATCTCAACAAAAAAAAAACTAAATAACTTCATTTTTTCTGAAAATTCGAATACTTGTTCTAAATTCTACAATTTAAAAGTTTAACATTTGAACAAAATTGAAACATTTTTTGTAGCCGTAGAAGAAGTGAAAATTATCACATAAAACTCACATATACAACTGTAAAGTGTCAGTTAAAACATGGATGACGATGTTCAACTTAACAATATCGCAATTAGTTAAGCTAAATCTTATGTACGAACAATTAAAACATTATTAAATCAACATAAAAAGTCTTAATTTATTTAAACAATAACATTAAAAATCTAATTTTTATAAACGGTTGACTTCACGAGTTCGTGAATAAGGAATCAAAAATCTGTTACTCAAACCAAACTAGTTCAAATTTGAACTAGTTTAGGTAAAATACAAGTTAGATTGATTTGGATCATTGGTTGAACTAGTCACTCAAATCTATGAACACCCTACTCTCATTCAATGAAAGATTGTCACATGCATATTTTATTGGATTATTAACAACAACAACAAAAAATATAAGAATTGTCATAAATACTCTCTCTGGTCTCATATATATATAAAAGGTTATATTCTTTTTCTTTCTTTTCAAATTTCTTAAATAACTAATATATCTTATCTATTTTATAAATTATATTCGTTAATTATTTAATAAATCTAAAAAAAAGTCTTTGTTTATATATACAAAGAGTACTAACTAATATAATCTTTTTGTTTTAAAATCGCATACATTGGCATATTTGGTATTTTAACATGAGAAACGTATGATTTTCTCACAATTAACAGAAGGGATCTATTGTTTAAGAGATCAGACCCATTGTTATATTGGAGATGATGATAAGATGATTGTTCAATAGGTATTTCCGAATTGTTCACTTAAAAGTAAAAAGTTGATGGAGAGTTACGACTCAATCGAAATTTACACACAAAAACATTTGTGAGTAACGATTCGATCTGGAGCGAAATTGAGCTGACGACAACAGCGACGCATGAAGGAGAACAGTCTACGCATGCAGGCCCCACGGCACCCTGAATGACTTCCATCCCACGGCCCGCAGTCCGAAATGCAGCAAACACGCATGCAGGTACAATACAAGGTTTGTGGTCCAAGAATCCTGAAGTTGACATGTGTTGAATGTGGGAGCTGAAGTCACTATCAGGTTGGGTAGTGGGCAGCCTAAGTTCAGGAATGCCAACTTCGACTGTCGTCTGTTCAGTTGTGGTCCTTACTTACGGTCACTGCCACTATTACTCAACACAACTTCTGCCCTTCATACGTCGTTTTGGTGTACTCCTTTTCTTTCATTAATACACACTGTTCCTCAGCACCTCACATAGATCTCTGTACTTCTTCGATTATTTCAAGGGATCATCAACAACATGGATATGGAATCTGGAAAACTACTCCTCACTTCCAACCATAAAAGATTTCCGATGGATTGTGTTATAAATAAGGGAAATAATTTATATTTTTTAATTAATTATGTAAATTTGCATTTTATCTCTATTTTATTTGAACAAAAAATCCACATTTTTTAGAGTCATTCATGAATGATAAGAGTATTCTTTGGAGATGAATTAATATCTATGACGTTTGAAGTAGTTCCTTGGAATTGTACTTCTATATTGTTTGTTTGAAATGACTTCAAATGTAGTTAGTAAAAGTATTTTTGACATCTCACACTCAGCAAAATGAGAAAAAGATTCCTTTTTTTATCAATCAGCCTAGTGCATAGATACAGTGTTCGTTGTATTGATTAAAATATTAAAATAAATAACTTTGTAATAAAAAATTGTGTAATTATTACTAAGATAAAAGTAAAAATCTGCATTTCCAAGACATAATTTCTATAAATAGATTCCAATAATTAGCACTCTTGTATATTAAGTACAATGTTCCTATCAATTAACTTGTGTTCCCATGAACATGATGAATTTTTTAATGAGAAATGTTGTATATCGAGAGAGATAGCTTCGCCAAAAAAATAGCAAACGTATACCATTGGCTACTTTAACACCATTCCTCCATGATTTCCGCTAACAAACACCATAAAAGTTTGACCATGCCGTAAAAATAGAGCACGAATAGCACTACTGTTAAGAATGACCAAATAAAAAAATGCTAACAATTGTCCTAAGGACATTGTTTAAAGATTCAAAAGAAGCAACTTTCGCATAGAAAATAATGTAAATTTTGACATATGTTTAACTTGTATTCTCAAGACACAATTTTCTTTTCACGTATTCTTTAAACAATGTCTGTAGGATACTTGTTAGTATGACTTGTAAAAAATATCTAAATTCTGATCGTGACTGCGTTCATGCTTTCGCATTTTTTTTAGTAAATTTTTGCATTATATAGCATCACTCTTTTTTTTTTATTGTAACCCTTTTTCTTTTTTTTCCTCTATTGAATAGAAATATTAACACGTTTCTTTGAATGATTTTATAGAATTGGAAACTATATATGTTGCCACTCATAGAGATGGTAAGGGCTAATGGGCCAAAGACCCGTTGCAAACCAAAAATATGATCTATGATAAGTGTGATAATTACATGAAAAAATATTTACCTCATACCCCACCAATTGAACCTCCACCTCTGTATTTTTGGTAATACCCACAAAATATTGTTAAGTAGTCTAAAAACTAGAAATTCACCTATTTAAGGTGAATAAATGAGATGTCTGGGGTTCGAACTTCGACTCCTGCAAATATATTATGCAATGTCTCTACCAATTAAGTTAAACTTACAGTGATCGTAATACCCAATTTTGTTCCCACCAGATATGAAAAAATAATACTTTGTTTCAAGCATTTCGAACTTTGATAACTAAAAATAAATTGTAGAGGCACTTTAAAATTTCAAAAGTGTTAGTGCAAAAGTTTTAGTGGTAATAAAGTTATGGGTCTTGCTAACCAATTCTCTGAGGGCACTGGTTAAGGAATCTAAAAATAGAAACTTTGTCTTAGAAATATAAGATATTACTTTTGATCAAGTAATGATTACACAATTTTTTCATGAAAACTTACTCATTTTATATGCTTAACTAATGTCTTTAAGGCACTAGTTAGCATTCTCCTAAAGTTATATAGCTCACATGATTTGAGTTAAGATCAAAAGAGTTGAAGGTTACATATTCACTCACACGTGCGAAAGGGGAAAACCAATCTAACAGTTAATTACTCACATTGACCATTTTTATTTTTATTTTTTTTTATAAAATATGGGCATCATAATAGAAACTTTGTTAAAATAGTGTATCATTTAGGTTGTGCTATACCGTTCAATTATTCTTGTATTGAAAAGTCTAATTATAAAATTTACCGTTAGTTCTCCTCAAGGAAAAAACTCTATTAGATAAAAAGTTAATGGTATATATGAGTGTATCTAGTAGAACCTCAAAAAATTGGTCTAAAGAAGAATCTTACAATTTCCGGTAAATTTAAGTTGAGTATTGAGCAAGTTTGTTTAAGATTTTTTTTTTGAAATTTGGTGTCTAACTCATCCTTATAAAACTGGCTTAAAACCGATTTGTAAGGTGATGATTGCCTCCTCATTATATACTCTTCTCAAGAGTCTTATCTATCCGATGTGGGACTTGAGTTTTTTTCCAATATTTTTAAAAAAGTCATTATGTTTTTACAAAAAAAACAATTTAATTATTGAGTGTTAAAATAAATGTTAAAAAAGTCATTATGTTTTACAAAAAAATCAATTTAATTATTGAGTGTTAAAATAAATGTCGGAAACCACTATTAAAAAAGCTTACACATGAACATATCGAAAGAAAAAAAAAAGTAACCAAAAAAATATCTACAACATTACTTAAGAATCTTAAACAAATGGGTCCATTCTAGAGTATCCTTTTCTTGAATATAATAATTATATGGACCCATTATATTTTAATTGTGTTCATCAAATTTTTTTCTAAATTTATATAAACACATAAAACTTTTTTAAAAATTACACTTAGATATTTTTCTTCAAAAAAGTTGCACTTGGTATTTATTGTATAAAATCATAATATTTATCTTCTCTTGGATTCAAGTGGTGAATATTTTTAGAATATAAACATCAAATAGGTCAAGATAATAAAAAATTAATTATAATTAAATATAGCAAAGCAAGACTTTTATAATTAGTTTAATAAATTCGGAATGAGTTGTAACCAAAACAATATTGTTATCAAAAAGGAAAAAAACAATATGAAAAGAGAACATTGAATGAAAAATAAGAAATGGACCTCTAAGTTTTTGCCTTTAAATATCTGTCCCCATCTAACATTAGAAAAGGCTAGTAATTGGACCTCTAAGTTTTTGCCTGTCCACATTGCTTACCATTCTAGGCAGATCCCTACGAAGCACCAATATTCAATCAATCACCCATTTTTATACCCAAAAGATTGCCTATCTATAATTACCCATTTTTGTCTTTATGCCTAAAGAAAATGAAAAATACCCTCGTGATCCTTTCCCTTTTTCCTCCTCCCTTAAACCTCCTCCAAATACAAGACAACACGTCATCAACACAATAATAATCTTTATTCTTAATTAATACCCAACACTTTTATTTAATTAATTTTCAAATGACATATAGGGGTACCCAATGGACACAATGAATTATTTATATACTCTTAATACTAATAATTAATTAAAATATCTATTGTCATGTAGTTTCCTTAAACATCATTGATTTTTTTTTAACACATATCTGTGATCTAAGTTGACTCAATAATTTTTCGTAGTAAGTAAGACCTAATACAATTTTAAATATACCGATTTAGGACGATAGTTTTTGAAGTATCAACAACTTTAAATTGATATCATCTTCAACATACAACTACAGAGATAAAGCCATAAAACCTAATATACAACAAGACTTTTTAAGAGATTTAATATTGTTGTAACTCAAGTGTGAATTTAAACTTTGTCCAAAGAGATCTAAATCATCTAAATGATATTGGGTTCAACATCATTGATTCATATCCATGTCTTTGTCTTTATTTACACCAAAATAAAATCTCTTAATCATCATCACAATTTTCCCACGTTATCACCAATCTCACCGTTGGATTCTCTCCCATTTGTAGTAGATCAACGCGTCAACACCTTCCAATAAGTCATTTCCTTAAAAGTGCTTTTCCAAATCTCTTCTTCCTTCATTCTCACACCACACCACTAAAAATAAATTCCCTCTTCTCTTCTTAACCTTGCTTCATTTCCTCAAAAGTGTTTCCACTTCACTAAAAATAAATGGCTTTTCACGAGCATCTCCAACAAGAAATAGCTTTCCAGCGTTTCACAGAAGAGGAAGATGAAGAAAGAGCATCTTGGCTCAACAACAACAGTGTAAACGCACGTCAACAGAATTTCATGCAAATAGAACCAGAAAGGAGGGAAAAAAGCATGGATCGGAATGACAACAATTGCGAAACGGAAGAATTAAGGGAATACAAAGCAGAGATATTAGGACATCCACTGTATGATCAATTATTATCTGCTCATGTTTCGTGTCTCAGAATTGCAACACCGGTTGATCAGCTTCCAAGGATTGATGCTCAACTTCAACAGGCACAACGTGTTCTTCAAAAATATTCTTCTGTTGGAATTGGAAATATGGATCCCAAGGAGCTTGATCACTTTATGGTTTGTCTCTCTTTAATTACCTGTTTTCTACTAAGAAAATAAATAATTAAAATTGGTATATTAATTTGACATGTCAAACATTTGCAGATAAAGAGTTAGAGATTGATTTTACCATGTCTGTAAATTTATGGATTTATTTCAACTTTTTTTTTTAATGAAATAATCTACATCTAATTATAGTACTATAGTTCAAACTTCAAAGATTCTTAGTTTAATTCCTAGTGTCTTAATTTGCTTCACTGGACTCCCAAGCTTTCTTTCAGGTTTTTAAGACATTATTTTATGGAATTAATTTGTATGTTTCATTTTTTTTTTTTTTTTTGCATCCAATTACGTATTTGTTTTTCCTCATGGCATTACTTTACTAATGTTTTTATGAAAGGAATGCAAAAAATACATTTTCCAACTCACTCTTTTAATATTTGAGATTCAAATTTACTACACTAAATTATATGTGTGACCTACATAAATTTAATAGGACATAAATTTCAACCGATAAAAGAGTATAGGTTAGAAATATCGTAAATATAGTTCAATTAATAACTGCAAGGACATCAACATATCGGGATTGAGTTTGAATCTGAGATTCTGCCGTTTTCCACGTTTAAGATGTGAGTTAGACTAATTAACAATAAAATAAGGATAGGTTAGAGACTCTAATAATGCTAGCATATTCTGGGTTATTATTATTATGCTCGCACAAGCTACTTGTAAAATCTTAAATATCAAACCTTTACTATTTTTTTCTCTTTTTTATGTCTAAGTGTATACCTTATTTCCCTAATTTTGTGGAGCTTAAGGTTTAAAGCAGTATCTAGTACAAGTAGAAGATTATGGGATTTGTATTGTGGATATATATTAAAATATAAATTGACTAATTCACAAAAAGAATAATAATGATGATAGTGGTAGGAAAATCAGTGGTTTTTCAACTTTTATTATTTTCTGATGGACAGCAGTACGAGGCATTTTGGGTCGTAAAAGTGATTAATCAGTGAATCAGATTTGTCTTGGTGTGTGGCTAGTTCCAATTTAAGGGTTATTATCTTGATGATATACTATACTCCCTTTAATAATGGTACAAAGCATTTAGGAGTGCTTTATAGAATCTTTTCTTTCTGTTAATCTTGTCCCACTTGTTTAGGTGTGTGTTCTCTTCTTTTCTCTTTTTTGCTGAAACCTTCATGGGGATCAGATTTTGAATTCTTAAGAATATTTTCTGAAACCAAACTTGATTACACTGTTTTTACTCAAACTTTACTCCATCATAATATTGTACGTTTCTGTGGTTTGACCAAGTACAATAATGAGAATGTACATCTTGGTATTGATGTGGTATTCATAATAGATTATAGGCAAATAATGAATACTTGATAAAAAAATTAAATAAAACTTTTTATCTTGAAAATAGTATCAAATACATTGAGATTTCATAAAGCTATTTTTTCTGCATAAAAAAATTATTCCCTCTTTTCAATCATTAACAAATGTCCTAACCCTAGATTATATCATAAGCTTGTAAGGTGAATCTCATATCACTATTTAGAGATATTTTCTTGTTTTTTTTTTAGTTTGAGTTTTTTTTTTCAATACACTCATTAAGTTTAATAATATTTGACTTTTTTGCTCAAAAAAAATAATAATAATATTTGACTTTTGTTCAAACAAAAATTCTTTTGGTTTGACACACGATGTGATTGAATAGACTTAGTTGCGTATTGAGTTTTTAAATCAAGTTTTATCTTATTCTTATAAAACTGACTTCTAAAATTTATTATGTCACCTTTTATATATCCCACTCACCTCGTTTTTAGTGTGGTCTTAGTTTTTTCCATGCTACTACTTTCACAAATCAAGCATAAATTGATGATTTTCAATGTTGTTTCTAACATGATATATTCAAATTCAAATAATGACCGGAGGCAGATAAACATAGGGGTGGGTATAGTTTGGTTCGAAATGAAACCTGAACCGAACCAAACTGAACTATTTGCTAAATTTAAAATAACTAACTGAATCGAACTGTTTGCATTTTGAACTGAACCAAACTGTTTCGAATTGAACCGAATTGTTTCAAACTGAACTGAATCGAACTGTTTATTATTGGTACCATTGAAAAAATATTAAAAAAAACAAGCGAAATCGAATTTTAGTTACCGAACTGTTTTGAATTGAATTATTTCAGTTCAGTTTCAGAATTGTTAGTAATGATTCAGTTTTTCTTTGTTCAGTTCAGTTCGAATTTTTGGTATTTTTACCCACTCCTATATAAACACATGCTGAGGCATTTATTTAAGCATGACTAATTGGGTTTTCTCTTTTGGCTCTTTGTTGTTGTAGACACATTATGTTCTTTTGCTGTGTGCATTCAAAGAACAGTTGCAACAACATGTCCGTGTTCATGCCATGGAGGCTGTAATGGCTTGTTGGGATCTTGAGCAGTCTCTGCAAAGCTTGACAGGTACTCCTGTCACTCAATTCATTATTCACAAAATAAAATGTTGTGTTGGAAGTAAAAATGCACTAGTTTTTTTTTTTTCCCTTGACAAATGCAGTCTTTACATGTTATTATGATTAGTTGTATAGGGTGGTGGAAGTGGAATGAAGTGAAGTAGAAAGAAATAAAATAGCATCTATTTTTTATAATATAACTTTGCAAAAACGTTTTCTATTTTTATTTTTGTAAATATTTGTTCATTTTAACTTACTAATAATAAAATATGAAACTTTTCCTCTCAAAAAGGAAATATTTGTTCAATTGCTATTCGAGAATTTAGTATCAAATATTTTTTATTATTAATTAAAAAAATTGGTGTTAACCCTTCAATTTCTAGTAGAATTGTAAATAATATATGATACGAATTGTTTCAACTAAGAATCAAATTGAGGTTCACTAAACCAATTTTCCTGTACAACCGAAGGATTGTTTATTATTTTTTGGAAAATGTAAATTAACATATTTTTATATTTTACTTGATTAACATGCTAGTTATATAATAGAAGGAGCTTATCTTTAAAACGAATGAGGTCTAGGTTTAGGATATAGTTTTAAACAATGGTGCAACAATGTCCCGAATATGATTACATTCATCAAAAGGAACCTATGAAGAAGAAACAAAAGTTTCTTAAATAATGTTGTATTTAAAAAGGTCAATTGCCTTATTAACAATTTGCCTCATTTTTTATTGGATTAAATATTTTTTTATTCCCTGCAAAATTACAAACTTTTGAATTTAGTCCCTACAAAAAATTTATTCACTTTTAGTCCATATTTGCATTTTATAGGGATTATTTTGGAGGACTAAAAGTATCCATTTTTTGTAAAAAAGTTTTCAAAATAAAGACTATTCTTGTAAACTACATTATTATGGAGGATTAAAATTTTATATGGACTAAACATGAAAAGCCATGATTTTTTAGGGACTAAAAAATATTTAACCCTTTTTCATTTGAAGAATTTTTTATGCCTTACATTTAATGTTTATAAAATTTTAAATGAATATATACATATATGTTGTTTTTCAAACTAAATATATATAAGTCTAATGTGTTCACCAGAGAAAGTAGTGATTGCCAAACCCCTCAGATTTTGCCTCTTTGAGTTCCTTAGCATGCAATTATATGAAGCTTGTAGAGTACTTCTGTAAAATATTTCAAAAGTGCATTACATATATGTACAGCACAAATGAGTGATGATTGTGTTGTGTTTAAGATCATTGAAACTATGGTGCATCATGAGCAGGTGTATCTTCGGGTGAAGGAACAGGAGCAACAATGTCAGACGATGAAGATGAGCAGGCAGAGAGTAACGCTAGGTTATACAACGAAGGAAGCAGCCTTGACGGCGTTGATACTCTTGGCTTTGGTCCTCTTGTCCCCACCGAGACTGAAAGATCTTTGATGGAGCGAGTTAGGCTTGAGTTGAAGCATGAGCTCAAACAAGGTTACAAGGAGAAGATTGTAGATGTAAGAGAAGAAATTCTACGAAAGAGAAGAGCTGGGAAACTCCCTGGGGATACCACATCTCTTTTGAAAGCTTGGTGGCAGTCACATTCTAAATGGCCCTATCCAACTGTAAGATATCACCAATATTAATTATTTCCATATCTCTATGCGTCTGTTTGGATGGGCGGCTGTAAATCACATTTTGCTAGAAATCACGGCAAAAAACTACTTTAATGCAGAAGCTACAATTCTCAGCTTCTTAAAATCACGAAAGATTTACATCGAATAGTGTGCAGATGATATATGTGCTTTTACTTCATCAAATGCCACTCCAAACATGCACTATGTTAGCTATGTTCATTTCATATCATACTTTGTGTTGCACTTGTGAATATATATATATATATGAATTGTTTTATAGGAGGAAGACAAGGCTAGATTGGTGCAGGAAACAGGCTTGCAATTGAAGCAAATAAACAACTGGTTTATCAATCAAAGGAAAAGGAATTGGCATGCTAACTCCCCATCCTCTAGTAGCTCCAAAACCAAGCGCAAGAGGTAGTACCATAAACCATTTTATGTTAGTTATGACTTCAGTGATTCAATATTTGGTGCATACTTTTATATTAACAGATTTCATCATTGATCAATGAAAATTATAGAATTATAGAATTAAGATGCACATATAAACATACATTTTATGACTTGACCAAAAAAAAAAAAAAGAGATACATTCCATTCTATGTGCATTCTTATATTGCACTAATGATAGATTGAAAATTAAAATTAAAATTATAAATGAAATATTGCAAAATGGCTTTAACAAAATCCTAAACTTTATGACTACATGTTAAGTTTTATTTTTTACGATATCAGTGCAGGCGATAGCAGTAACCAGAGCTTCATGTGAATAATATATTTTGAGCAAAGTATTCTTCTTCATTTGATCTGCACTTGCTCATGAACGTGAAAATAATGGAATACGGATGTAGAAGGGGAAATGTTTGTTTATATGATGAAATCGTTGTTAAGAAATAGTATTCGTGAAATTACATAAAGTCCTTGCATTGTTAAATATGAGGTTGCTGCTTGATATCTGATATTGGAGGATACAGCACTATCTATTAGATATAATTGGTAGCATGGTGATTGTTGATACATATATGTATTTCTCTACTTGAAAAAAATAGATAGATTAATGAATCTTCAATAAATTTATTATCTGTACATAGAATTAAATCTAGCAGGGAGAAATGTAGAGATTTGATCATTTGAAATGAATATTGATAAGGAGAACACAGTTCCTCCTCTCAAAAAAAAAAAAATCCTCACATTACCTCTCTTTTTCTTAAAAACATAACTATCCAACAAGTAATTAATTCATTCCTGCAAAAAAAAAAAGTAATTAATTCATTCACAGGTCCATCTCTTTGTGTCAGCACCAAATTTATTATTTGTATGATAAGCTGTAAGACTCATTTTGAATTCTTATTATTCAAGGTATTAAAAAAAGAGAACAATCATAAGGAGATAGTGACAAGAGATATATTTTAAAAATAGAATACTATACATCTGTAGGATATTATATCATACAAATAATAGCCTAAGAAACTTCAAATAATTGGTTTTCTGTGGAAAAAGCCTCATTTGTCCACAACATTATGAACATAGAAACAAGTTTGTGTTATATTGTAGTCTTGGAGGCCTTTCTAGCAAGTATGACCCAACAAAGCAAACGATAGAACACAAAGAATCCAAACATTATCCCCACATTCATCCACCTATTATCCTTTTCAATTCCTCTACTCTTCAAGACATCAAATCCAGTAACCAAACACATTGAAGAAGAGCCTTGTGAGAAACACTCATTTCCAACATTCCAATACTCATTTGTGAGTAATGCATCCAAAGGGTACCTATAAAGTGACACATAATACATAAAAAGCCAATATTTTGGAATACTCTCTTTTGGAATGAAGTATCCAGAGAATAGAAAAAAGGCTCCAAGAACTGTGCATATGAGTGAATTTCCTGAAATGAAATCAGGAGACACAGAACTCAAAAAGAGAACTAAAGAACTTGCCATCAGCACAATGAGCCAAACAACAAAAGTGAAAAATGTGAAGGCTGAGAGTGAAGGATTGAGTCCAACAATCCAATAAACAGGAACTGCAAAAAGTAAAGAAACTACAAACAAAAAAGGAAGAAAAACAAAAGTGTTGGCTATCAAGTAAGAAGAGATTCTGTAAGCTCCTCTTGATGCTTCTTTCATTAGAACAGTTCTTTCTTGAAGATATATTGGAAGTGCTTCAACGGTTGAAGATAAGAGAAAACTGAGACTAAATGCAAACAAACCTAACCTTTCTGCAATTCCATCTTCATCTTTTCTTACTTTTATATAAACACTTGCTAGACCAAATCCACCAACTAATGCTTGCATTGTTCTTGCTAAAAAAAGTTGCTTTGTTCTATAAATAATCTTCCAAAATCTTGAACACAGGAATAATATCTCCATCATGTTTACATAACAAAGATATCCAAAACTTTCATTTTCATATTGTGAATGGAAAATTTCATGACTTCCAATATTTTCTTCCTCTGGCCACATGGAACTTGGAAAAGAAGTTACGTTTTCGTTGACGATGGAACTACTAGTATCTTCTAAACTTTGTATAATTTCCATTGAAAATTCAAGGGCATTAAGTTGCATTGGAATTTGAAATCCCAAATTAGATATTCTTTCCTCTAGTGATTCCAAACTACCATTATGAACTACTGAACCATGAGAAATGATCAAGAACTTAGAAATATATTGCAATATTCTATAGCTAGGTTGATGAATTGAAAGTATCACTATTCTTTGCTTTGATTTAACCATTGAAGAAAGAAGCTCAATAACATGAAGAGCTGAGGTACTATCAAGTCCTGATGTTGGTTCATCCAAGACTAAAATTGGTGGATTGTGAATCATATCAACACCAATTGATACCCTTTTTCTTTCACCACCAGATACACCTCTATTTTCTTCGTCACCAACAAAACTATGTGCTACATGAAAAAGTCCTAACTCTTGCATTAAGTTTTCTACTCTTAATTCTCTTTCTTTTGGTGTCATTTCTTTTAGCCTAAACTTTGCACCAAATAGCAAAGTTTCTTTCACTGTTAGAAGTGGAAGCAAGTTATCTTCTTGTGAAACAAAGCCACATATTTTCCTTAATTGAGATGGAGTACTCATAGGGTGATCATTGATTGAGATAGTTTTTGGATTGAAATCTTTGTCTTTTACTCGCCCCGCGATTATTCGGAGAAGGGTGGATTTTCCTGTGCCACTAGGTCCGACAACTGCGACAATTTCGGAAGTTCTAGCAACAAAAGAAACAGATTTGAGTATGTTTACAGGATGTGGTTTTTGAGTAAGGTTATGAAATGAAAAGGGAATGGTTTTATAAGGGTGTATAGTATAGGTGAGGTTTTTAATAGAAAGTTTGTATGAAGTTGGTGGTGGTGAATGGTGGAAAGAAGAGGAAGAAGGACTAATGGAAGAATTAGAAGTTGAAAAGAGTATGATAGAGTCATCTTCATTGCTGCTTTGTGGTTTCAAGCAAGATGCCATTGTGTAGATTTGATTAACTTTGGGTCATGAGTGAGTGAGTTTAAGAAGAAAGAATTTTGTGATGAAGTGTTCAAATTGAGAAGAAATATGGAAGTTGAAACAACCAAGTTGACTCCTAGATATGTGCTGACATGTTTGGTAGAGGTAGTTTATCTAAGATAATTGTTTTACTCAATAAATAAAGTTTTGGGTCAAAAAAATAATGAAATGAAGTATTAGGATTGTTCTGTTTAGAAAATATTAGGTGGTTTGTTAAAAGAATAATAGGAGAAATTTGTTAGAAGCAGGGGTTGAACGGTTGAAGGGTGAATAATAGAAAATATTTTAGGTGAGTTGGACTTTATAGGTTTATTAGGGTTACAACAAATCTTAAAGTTTAAAAAGTGTTTACAGAATTATTTATAGATCATTCACCAATCTTTACGGTAATATTTACGGTTCATCCACCAAAAAGATCGTCTCATTGATAGTGAAAGTTAAACATACAGTTTTATAGGTGAGTCGACTCTTTATCAATTAATTTCTTACATTCACTATGAAAAGTTTATGAATTGGCCAGTTTTGGCTCATATCACTTGACTATATAAAAGAGCTGGAATATTTATTGTTGATTTCTTTTTATTTCACCAAATTTGTAACCAACTTCCTAGCTAGAATTCCAAACTCACGTCAACTTGGAAATTCTATCAAATCTGAACTACGTTGAATAAAGAAACAACAGAAAATAGTTAAGCAAAGTTGCAATAATCGGTAATTGAGTTGTATTATATTACTTGTTTGATTGGGATTTCCTCTTGGTTTATTTAGGTGACTCGCCATTGTAGAAAAAGATGATTTCGATCACGTACGTCAAATAAGTTATTTTCTTACATTCATTACGAAAAGTTATGTAATCGGGGTTGTGTTTGTTTTAAGTTATATTTTTTATTCTTGAGAATAAAATGATAGAAATATATTTGTCTATGTTTGTTACAAGTTTACTAAATTTTATTACCGGGTATAAAATGTTCCTAGAAATATAAAAAAATTCTCAAAGAAAATGGTGGGAATAAAGTTCCGATGGAGATGGGAATAAATTTATACGTAGTTAACTATTATAAACCTTATTTTATGGTTCCTACGAAAATATTATAAAGTTAACCAAACATAATTTTTCTAGATACCTTGGAATAAAATTCTCATCTTTATATTCCAAGAAATGTTATTCATAAGAATAAATTTGGTAAACTTGAAACAAGCGACTTTTCTTCCGTTGCTTGGAATTAAATTACTTACAAAATGGAAATTTTACAAGGAGATCCTCACTAATTATTATTATCTTTTTTGGAAATTTTATATTTTAATTTATGTTTATAGTAAAATATCTTGTTTATATTTCTTGACATTTACAACACTCTTCCTGGTATCAAAACTCTTTTGAATACTCAAAAAGTAAATTACAGCATTAATTCATTAAAATAACAAAAAAATTACTCAAAAAACAATAGTTACAACTTAATACATCAGACTAAGTCACATGGTAAGGAAAAAAAAATCTGACTATTACTTTTTCCACCATATATGCTTCTCGCGTGCTCTATTTTTTGTTTCCAAAATACTTTTCGGATTATGTAATCCGAATTTGAGTTTTTCCCACCTTAGGGTGAAAAAAACGAGTTTTTCACCAATTCAGATTTTATAACCTAAAACCTCAAAAAATAGGGCACGCTTATTGATTTTTTCGAATTATGGAATTTGAACACCCCCTAAACACCCTTTTTTTTCATGGTGTTGATGCAGTTCGGATTACGTAATCCAAAATGTACCAACACCAATTCTGAACATGTTTGTAACATGGATAGTCATTTTAAAGACAATATTAATCTTCCTAACTTTCATCCTTGTGTTTTTGGATCAAGACTCCCTTAGAAGGGACTTTTTATGGGACTCCGCCCCTCAAAATCCAAAATTCCACCGTTTAGACCCTTTTTTTCATGGTGCTGATGTAGTTCGAATTACATATCCAAACTGCATCAGCACCAATTATGAACATGTTTGTAACATGGATAGTCATTTTAAGGACAATATTAATCTTCCTAACTCTCATCCTTTTGTTTTTATGATTTTATTTGACAAGTTTTTACCTTTTTTTTACTTGGTTTTTTTTGTTGTTTTTAAAAGCAAAATTCAAAATTACTGAAATGGGAGAGATTATGATTGCTGATTATACACAGGGCCGTTCCAAGCATTTTGTGGGCCTTAGGCCAAGGTTGAGAAAAGGCTCCCTTACATAATACACAACAACCTAACTATGTTGGCACCAAGTCACCGTAATACGATATTTTGAAATTTCAGTTATGTTGATACCTAAAACATCGTTTGTCAAATGCACCTCATCGTAACTAAACCGTGGAGATCCCCTCGCTCTCCAACAAGCCGGCCCTAGCTTTCTCTCTCTAGCTTTTCTCTTCCGGTTTCTTCATTGAGGGGTGGTTGTAGGTCAATTCTTGACCTGAAATCACCCCTCTTCATCTTTTCCTCTCTATTTTAAGCTAAATAAGTGATTTTCACATATATCTAGGTTTTTTCTTTTTGATTTCATCATCTAAGTGTGGTGGTTTGTTGTTCGTCGTCTTGTGCGACATTGTTTGATTTCCCGTCTTATTGCGGTGTTCGTCTGATTCATATTGAAAGATCGATTATTCAATCAAAGATTTGGGCGTCAACGTTGCAGATCCGGAGGCCATGGATATTCTGGTCACTTTAGTTTTACCATATATTTTTGTAGACATTATGTCGTTATATGCTATTAACTTGGATGTTGTGAGTTTGTTCACAAATTCATCTTTTACGTTTTTAGCGGTGTTGAATAATGTAATCTCTCGATTTGAATGAATAAATATCATATTGTTTTTGTCAAAAAAAAAAATGCACCTCATCGTATATATTATTAATAATAAATAATAACAAACAAAGTTGGGGGACAAACCAAACTGAACGAACCTAAGTAAAACGATATGTAGAAATATCAAATGTATTTCAAAACAATTAGTCCTAATAAAACTAGGATATGTAGACCACCATTGAGAATCTACATTTGTTTTACAAAAAAATATCTTCACTTTTATCTGAAAGTAAAAAGATTGCATTTCTTAGAGCATTTTGAGATGCAAAATTATTTCAAATGTCATTAATTCCTCAAATATATTTTTCAAAGATGTGATTGTCATGTTAACAACAATAAGAGAATATTTATCAAAAAAAAAAAATAGTGGATTATTTTGAATTCTTGGTGGAATAATTTGTTGTAATAAACATTATGTTAATGTAAATGCATTCCAAATTCTTGATCAAATAATAAAATGTGTTCAGTTTTACGTCTCTTTAAATTGTCACTTTAATTTATATCATTTTAATAATTTATGTCACTGTTTGGAAAAAACTGAAGGTGAGAAAAACACAAGAAGGGGGTGTTGAATTGTGTTTTCAAAAACTTCTCCTTCTTTCGTAATAAAAACTATTCCCAGGATTAGAGTCTGATAGAGTTCAGAGTCTGACTTGAGTTCAGAGTCTTAATGCAGCGGATAGATAGTAAGAGAGCAGAGAAAGAAAGAACACAAGCAATTATACAGGTTCCTTCCACAAACCGGAAGTAGTTCTGTCCCCCTTGCACTTCCAAGGAGAGTTTCACTAAAATGTAATACCAAATTACAAGTTGCTCAAACACACAGTAAGAGACTTCTCAATGTTCAAGGACAACTCCAAGAGACTTCCTTTGCTCAATCACAACTGAAAGAGACTTCTATGCTCAATCAC
>Ga0315914_1003561_pt1 | contig 23618 bp, 22 predicted proteins | sample MpolenodulesMG_FD_203920 | JGI IMG/M metagenome (GOLD analysis project Ga0315914, IMG submission 203920) | Medicago polymorpha root nodule microbial communities from Los Angeles, California, United States - elongated nodules | ecosystem: Host-associated > Plants > Roots > Nodule | place: USA... | reverse complement strand
TTGGCCTATTAGGGGGGTAAATCAAAACAAAAATATTTTACAGGGGGGTAAATCAAAAAAAATATTTTACAGGGGGGAAAACCGGAAATGACCTATATTACAGGGGGTAAAGACCTATTAACCCTTGAATCTATTAAGACACCAACACCAAGATAAAGCCTTAACGCATCAAAAATCTCCACGACATTCTTATTTACCCCCTTAAAAATCCTATCATTCCTCTCAAGCCAAATAGACCAAATGGTAGCATGCCAAATCATCAAAAGACCTTTCCTCAATTTTTTGGAACCAACCTCGTTAAACCAATGATCAAGATGTGTTCCTAAAGACGGCGGAGTAATAAAGTTCACATTCACCCAATTGAACACCATGACCCACACTTTAGACACCACCTCGCAATGAAGAAAAAGATGAATTTCCGTCTCCACCCTCCTCCCACAAAGGACACAAAAACACCCATCCTCACCTCCATCCAACACTCGACGCAAAGCAAGGTTCGCCCGGGTTGATATGCGATCTTGGAGAAGGGTCCAAGAAAATGCTAAAACCTTCAACGGTGCCGGACTCATCCAAATATAATTTAACACCCTTTTTTCCCCTCCATCAATCTCCATATCAACCGCTTCCATTCTCTCAAGTAAAGAATAACAATACTTTACCGAAAAATAACCCCCATCTTTAAGCTTCCATTCCCAAGCATCACTCCCTCCCACCTCCACAAAAACTCCAATACACCCTAACAAATTGTTAACAAGGCCTACTTCCCACACAAAAAGTTGGTGCCTCCAAGAAAACCTTCTCTCACCGACACCATCCAACACCAACCACAAATCACACACACATGCCCCGTTTTGAGTAGAAAGAGAATAAAGACGCGGGAACGCTACTCGTAAAGGAACACTCCCGACCCATGGATCATCCCAAAACTTTGTGGACAATCCATTTCTCACTTTCCGCACCACTTCCGGATTAAACCAACTAATCCCCTCTCGGACATCTAAAGCCATTAAATCTTTCCACCATCAATTGTACTTACTCTTTTTTCAATAAAACTATTTAACGCTATCCATTTGAAAATTTCATGTTTGTTTTTTTAAAACAAAGTTTTTTTTCTTCGTTATTTACTTCTTTTAAACAAATATTTGTTACATATAATAATGGTTCGATGAAGAGATTAAATTCTATAAACTAGATGATAAACATTGTTAAAATATCAAGTGAAAAATTAAAATAAAAAACAATTTTGATGAAAAAATACAAGACTCCATGAAGTTGGAATATATTTTAGTTTGCTTTACAAACAATATTTAGATTATTGACAACTGTTTGTTATAAAAGATAGATAAAGTCATTTGTGTGCAAAAGGATAAAAATTTGTTCGAGAGTGAGAGTAACAAGAATACTGTGTAGAGAAAAAAACATGGAATTTATTGAAGAGAGATATTGTGTGTAAAAAAATTAAAAATACAAAAAAGATATTGTGGGGAAAGGATAAAATGAGAGTATAATAAAATAATACTACAAAATTTCTTTTCTTTGATTTGAACGTTCTATTCTAAAATGACATTTAAAGAAGAGTCGTCCCTTAAAAAAAACGTAAAAAAGAATAAAGAGCACAAGTACATTTAAATTGATTTTTCAAAAAAAAATACATTATTAAATTGTGTGAATATGTATAAGGATTCATTTGATCTGCTAAAATTTAAATATTGAATAAAACAATACAAAAAAGAGCAACACAACAAAAGACTGAACATCGTGCACAAACTTTTATGATAACGTTGTTTTTTTTTGTTTTTTTTGTGGAAAATGCTAACAAGTGCTCTAAGCTCACTTGTTAAGAAGTATAAAATAAAAACTTTATCTTATAAATTGTGCATTTAATATATTAAAACAATAAAAAGTAACTTTTTCTGCCTACATTTCATCAATTATTTCTAATATTGAAAGTACCCAACACTTGCTTATTTTTTCTTTAGCAAATCAAACGCGTGAATTATATTTAGTGTTGTGAGGTGCAACCTCACACACTCTAGTAAGAACAAAAACACGCACTTTCATGGCTTTACATCATGAAACAAGAATTTTAGTTCACTTCTTCACATCACCTTCAAGTAACAAGAATTGCACATCCATGGCTTCCTTCATTGCAAAATCCATATCCATCATGTTTGACATCGTTTCTTCAGTCATTTCCGAAGTGAAGGCCATTTTCTTCACTCTCTGCACCATGTTCCTTTGCCTTTTCTTTGGCATGACAAACCTTGTTTTTCTTAGCCTTTTTATAACCCCCTTTCAACTCAACACCCTAATTGTTCATCTCGACTCTATCACCATAACATCCCTCAATACTGAAGCCGTTAATTTAATGGCCACATTTAATTTATCATTATTTTTCCATGCTCCCAACTACGATCAACAAATCGTTTCTTACAAAGACGTTGAGGTGATCGTTTGTTGGTCAGGAAAAGATGATATTTTTCTTGGCAGAACAATCTTGTCACCGTTTACCCAAGCGCCCGATAGTGTGACTATGAGTAGGGCTGGGGTAACGGTACCCCACCGGTATCAGTAACGACAGTATTGCTATCGGACATGGTGCTGAAAGAGATCGAGGATCGGTGCAAATTGGGGTGATTTTGTTGGGATATATGTTGATTGATAGTGCTTCAGAATCAATGACATTCAAGTTTGGCCCAAATGCTGTAAAATTTCCAGCTGGTAGCCAAAATGGTGCGTGGACTTGGGTGATTCCTCGCCCAATATTGATGCATAATATAGTTTGTATTTTGAGTTAAATATTGGTGCTCTTATTTACTGTGTTGCTTTGAAGTTTATTTATTTGATATGCTGTATATGTGATGTTCAATGGAGACTTAATTGTTTTATAAATCATAGCATATGTAAATCAATCATAATCCATCTCTTCTGACAATTATGGTGATTAATTGATAAAAATAATTACTCTTATAATTATAGATATACACTTTTGTGGTGTGGCATGTGTGTTTTAGTTAGTTTGAATATATGACATGAAATCTATATGTTATCATGCATAACTTTAATTAACACTAGATTTGTTGTTAATGTTATTACCAAGAAGCAAGCTTTGGATATGGTACCTCTTGTATTGTATCTCTATAAAATAAATCACAGGGTCACCTATTTTTTTTTATTTAAATTAAACTATATTTATATAACTTTCCAAAGCATAAGACGTAAGATTATGGTGATCCGTTCTCACTGTCTACCGTTGTTATTTTGGCCTCTTGCTACTCCATCAAAGATTCTCAACTCTTTGATGATGAATTGCCCCTTAACCACCAACTATCTCCCTATTGTGCTGTCAAATAGCTAATCATCACTCAAGGTCATGTTTTGCTTACCCCATCATTATCCGATTCGAGATTTTTTTTTTGGTGATGGCTGGGGTTTGAACCTCAGACCTTGCATATATTATGCATTGTCCATACCAACTGAGTTAAGCTCGCGAGGACTCCGATTCCAGATCTAATGTCATTGTTGGTGATTTTATGATTTCCATGTTATTTTGCTTTGCTTTATTTTAGTGGTTTGTATCGGGTGTGTTTGGTATTTGAAAGTGACTTGGTTTACTAATACAGTATTGAGTAATTGGATTATAATGGCTTTAGCTAAATTCAGCATTCTCTTGGCCTTACAAATAAATTGTCTAACAATAAAATTAATCGAACCCTAGCCTTTCTCAATCTCTGCTCTTCCATTCTCTACGACATCTAGTGTACGTCAACGCCTTTTCAAGTTGCCATTCCATGTGCACGACACTTTTCTTTGTGCACGATTTCATCTCTGACACGACTTTTCTTTGTGTGCAATTCCTTGTCCAACAGCTAGACCCCTTCTCGAGGGTGGCTCACTGGCTTGAGCTAAATGATGGATTGAAAGAGTTAAGAAATTAAAGCAATTAACTTATTAACATTTTATAAAAGGCCCCTTCTCTATGCATGAAAGCGTGATTTGGTGCGATCCATTCTCCAACGACGCAACCTTTATCTAAGATAACCTTATAATCTTTTTGCTCGATTACATTGTTGAAGTTGTTTGTAGTTTGTTGCTAGTCCCACATCATTCAGGTTCACAGGTTGTTGAATGTATAAATATATATAAGTATCCTCATCCTTTGAATGAGCTTTTAGGATGACATTTAAGCCTATTTAACATAAATGGAATTCTTTAAGTTACATTTTTATGAAAAAATGTAGACAATTATTTCACATATATGATGTATAACTTACATTTTTATGAAAAACTATTCAAAATAACTTGTCATTTTAATCATGTTTTTAAATTTTATTATCTCCAAAAAATGTCGTGTCAAAAGTTAAAAATGATTTTTTATGATAGGCTATTCAAACAAACAAATTCTCATTTGAATCTTTCTTTAAAGTAACTCTGTGTTAAAATAATTATAGCAAAAAAATGATATTCTATAAAAATCTGTTATAATTGATAATTTTAGATACTCGAAGCATTGACAATTACTTCAGATGCTTGATGATCAATTTTGTACTTGATTCTTATTACAACATGGATTTTATTTTATATATTATAACTTGGTCTCCCATCTGAATTTTCTTTGGCTGACTCTGCCATCAAGCCTACTCATTTGCGACGAAAACAAATATGGCTATTCAATTTCAATGTGAATCATGATCATTTCCTATTAAGAATTTTTGCAATATAACAATATGTCCGAAGTTCAAAATATATATCAACCACAATTTTTGAGACTTCATCATCTTTATCTCCACAAAGCCTTCCATATCTTGAGTCCACCTCATTAATCCTTAGTTAACTCTTCAACTGCAGGTCCACGAAACTTTTATGATAAATTGTTTTGTTTTTTTATAGGAAATGATAACAAGTGCTCTAAGTTCATTTGTTAAGAAGTTTAAAATGAACACCTTATCTTAGAAATTGTGCATTTAACATATTGAAACAAAGAAAGTAACTTTTTCTGCCTAAATTTCATCAATTATTTCTAATATTGAAAATACTCGACACTTGTTAGTATGACGCTTATTTTTTCTTTAGCAAATCAATCGCCTGAGTTATATTTAATGTTGTAAGGTGCGACCTCACACACTCTAGTAAGAACAAAAACACGCACTTTCATGCACCCTTTTCCCTCTATTTATAACAACACTTTTAGTTCACTTCTTCACATCACCTTCAAGTAACAAGACTTGCACATCCATGGCTTCCTTCATTGCAAAATCCATATCCATCATGTTTGACACCGTTTCTTCAGTCACTTCCGAAGTGAAGGCCATTTTCTTCCCTCTCTGCACCATGTTCCTTTGCATTTTCTTTGGCCTTACAACCCTTGTATTTCTTAGCCTATTTATAACCCCATTTCAACTCAACACCCCCATTGTTCATCTCGACTCTATCACCGTAGCATCCCTTAACACCGAAGCCGTTGATTTAACAGCCACATTTAATTTAACATTATTTTTCCATGCTCCCAACTACGATCAACAAATTGTTTCTTACAAAGACGTTGAGGCCATCGTTTGGTGGTCAGAAAAAGATGATATTTTTCTTGGTAGAACAATCTTGTCACCATTTACCCAAGCGCCCGATAGTGTGTCTATGATTAGGGCTGGGGTAACGGTAGGCCCCGGGATCAGTAACGACAATGATATTGCTATCGGACTTGGTGCTGAAAGAGATCGAGGATCCGTGCAAATTGGGGTGATTTTGTTGGGGTATATGGTGACGGATAGTGCTTCAGTATCAATGACATTCAAGTTTGGCTCAAATGCTGTAAAATTTCCAGCTGGTAGCCAAAATGGTGCGTGGACTTGGGTGATTCCTCACCCTATATTGATGCGTAATTTCATGGTCTAATGTTATCAAGTGGCAGGGTGTATCATCTTTGTAGACCTTTTTTGTTCACCTTGTTTCATGAATTAATTAATGAGAAATGCTAAAGACAAACTCTCTAACACACTCTATTAAACACACTCTCTATTAGTGGTCCATGTCATCATTATTTTAAATCATGTAATTGGCAACCGATTCTGCTGGTTTGCTGGTTTGAAACGTGTCTCAACTCTCAAGTATCCATTCCAACTGTCTCAAGTTTATTTAATTTCAAATTGCAATGAGGCCTTCTGCATCTCCGACCCCATTTTGGATCTGTTTGTGTTAGATTTCAATGACAAAGACATAAATTTTTAATTTATTTTTTCTAATGGAATGGATAAATATATTCTGCATTATAAAATTGTATGAATTTTGGTCTTTGAGATGATACCAATAGGCAATTCGATGAAATTTTTTGTGAATTTATGGATTTTGACATTCATTACACTATAAAACTAATTATTTTGCCTTTATTTCAAAGGGATAGTGATTTCGGTTTTCGACCCGTTGAAATCCACCAAAAAAAAAAATTGGGTGTTATCATATATTATTTTGGTACAAGCAACATCTATGGGAAAACGCTTGACACAAGAAGAAATCAAGGATAAAAACAATGTCGCAGATGGCACAAAGTTGTAGAAAAAGAAATTCAAAGAATCCATTGAAAGTTATTATTTGCATAAAGGAGGAAGATGTGTTTTCAAAAACCTCCAAAACTGATTACCCAGTAAATTATTTTAAAATAGTGATGATGTGGACCAATGATAGAGAGTGTGTTTAATGGAGTGTATTAGAGAGTTTGTCAATAACATTTCTCTTGATTAATATAATGATATGTTCAATGGAGACTTGCTTGGTTTTATAAATCATAGCATATGCAAATCAATTTCAATCGATCTCTTCTGGCAATTATGGTGATTAATTGATAAAAAAAATAGTCTTATAATTATAGATACACATTTTTGTGGTGTGGCATGTGTGTTTTAATTTGTTTGAATATATGAAATGAAATCTATATGTTATCGCATAACTTTAATTAACACTAGATTTGTTGTTAATGTTATTAGCAAGAAGCAAGCTTTGGATATGGTACTTCTTTGTATTGCTACTCATGGTCGAGTTTCCGGATGAAAAGCATTAAGGCCGTGGTTTGCTGTTGGAGAAAGGCTGTGGTTTGCCAACATGGCAAACATTAAGGCCGGTAACATTATTCCTAATGATTTGGAGTATCATTAGAGGAAAATGTTCTTCAAGGATGCAAGCCACTATCTGTGGGATGATCCTTATCTGTTTAAGGTAAGCACTGACGGTTTGATTAGACGTTGTGTTGCAGGTGAGGAAGCTAATAGTATCATGTGGCACTGTCATAGCTCAGCTTATGGGACCCACCATAGTGGAGAAAGAACCACTGCAAAAGTCTTACAAAATGGCTTCTGGTGGCCCACCCTTTTCAAGGACGGCCAAGACTTTGTAAAGCGGTGTGATAAATTCCAAAGGACAGGTAACATTTCTAAGAGGAATGAGATGCTCCTAACAGGAATCATTGAAGTTGAACCATTTGATTGTTGGGACCATTCCATTCCTCTTACTTTTTTCTCCATATACTTGTGTGTATTGACTATGCCACCAAATGAGTTGAAACAATACCTTGTGTTGCTAATGATGCTAAGACTGTTGTCAACTTCTTACAGAAGAATATTTTCACTAGGTTTGGAACCCCTAGAGTCTTGATCAGTGATTGGGGGGGGGGAGCACTTATGCAATAATTTTCTTGAAAATGTGCTTAAAAAGTATAGCATCAAGCATAAAGTTGCAACTCCCTATCACCCACAAACTAGTGGTCAAGTAGAGGTTTCAAATCGTCAGTTGAAACAAATACTAGAGAAGACAGTTGCATCAAATAGGAAGGATTGGTCTAAGAAATTAGATGACGCACTGTGGACAACCTTTAAGACTCATATAGGGCTCTTATTGTATCAGTTAGTATATGGGAAGACATGTCATCTTCTAGTTGAGCTAGAACACAAAGCATATTGGGCAATTAAAGGCTTAAATTTTGATCAAGTGGCTGCTAGTAAGAAAAGGCTCTTGAAACTAAATGAACTTGAGGAGATGAGACGGAGAGCGTATGAAAATGCGCTCATCTATAAGGCCAAAACTAAAAGGTATCATGACAAAAACTTAGTATCTAGGGATATTAACTCCGGGCAATTAGTTTTGTTGTATAATTTCAGGTTAAAGTTGTTTCTTGGAAAGCTCAAGTCAAAGTGGTTTGGACCGTTTTTGGTCAAAAGTGTGTCACCTCATGGAGCTGTTGAGTTAATGACACCAGAAGGTGACCGAAGTTTCAAGGTGAATGGACAGAGAGTTAAGCCATATATGGGTGGCGACCTACCAAAAGAAAGGGTAGGGCTTATTCTAACGGACCTCTAAGGGTCCTTGACAGTCAAGCTAGTGACGGTAAAGGAGCGCTTTGTGGGAGGCAACCCACAATTTTATTTGCAGGTAGTATTTTAATTTGTATTGCTTTCAAAAACCCAAAAACAAAAAAAATATTTTAGCTCAAACAAATAGAGGAAGAAAATTTTTCATGTCCAATACTAGGCAAAATCGTGACACGATTTTGCCTCTCCTCTAAAGGTCTCAAAAAAAAATTCTAAGTTAAAATTGGTGTCTTCTCGAAATTCAAAATCGTGACACGTTTTCTGGGAAAGAAATTTTTCAAAAGAGAAATACGTGACACATTTTTACCCAAACGTGATATGATTTTGGTGGTTCTTCAAATTTTTGACTGTTACAAAATCAAATCATGACACGTTTTTGTGCAAACATGACACGATTTTCCCAGCCTATATATACATACACCACGATTTTCATTTCCATCACTTCCACAAGTAGCCAAACTCTGCCAAAATTTTCCCAGAGCCTAAACCTTATAAAACCTAACCCTTCTCTACCATTTTTCTTCATCTTCTCATCTCCAAACCACAAATTCATCAACACAAACCTTCATCATCATCACCATCAACCAACCTTCATCATCATCATCTCTTTACCTTCAAACCCTAACCATGGCACCAAATACCCGCAACAAACAAACCAAGAAAGCCAAGGCCGCCCCTAAACACAAACAACCAGTTAAACCAAACCCCACAGCCGCACCACCACCGTCCGTGAACCAACGTTTCTTGAACGAACATGCTCATGACTACTTCAAGGACATAAGACACTACCGAGTGATCCAAGAGAGGGCTTTTGACCTCCCAAAACTATTAGGCAACTCCGATTGGGCATAATAAAAGCATAAACTGAATGAATAACTTTATTAATAATATCCAACAAAAATGAAGGGATTCATATTGCAACCCTAATCAAGAGGTTTAGTTGCTCATGACAACAAATTTCATAAAAAACAATAGAAAAACATACCCTAGATAGAATAAAAGAAAGAATAAATCCTGCCTTGAAGCTCTGATGCTTAACCCTGGCCTTGAACCGACAATGTTCTAAATGAATAATAATGAGTGCAAAGGTCTATATTTATAGAAAATCATTAACTAGGGTTTAGGAGAAGAAAATTGGACTTTTTGCACCGATCCAACTTGGAAAAAAAACTGCAGGCAATTTCTGTCGGTAGCCAGGCGCAAATGGATCCTACCTCATGCGCAAATGGCGCATGGCAGGTGTTAATGGTGCCTGAGGCAGCCCCTGAGGTGCGAATTCTTGCGTTTTTCTCCTGTTTTCAATCGTTCTTTCGTCTGAAAACTTCTATGAACTTGAAATGAATTTTCTTCACTTTGTATTGTCTTCAAAAACCAAAGAACTATTGACTTCAATCTTCATATCCTTCATCCTTCACGTGATGTCTTGATTTGTCGATTTACATGATTTCTCACTACAAAACACTCAAAACACCTATTGAATTGCATGATCTAGGATAAAAGTGAAGTCCAACGACTTGAGTGAAAATAATACAATATGTTTCTCGAACCATTGACAACTCCTTTATCTTTCATCTTTTTGTCTTCAAATGAAAAGAAAAGTACTAAAAACATAGCCAAAAATGTCATATGCTCTGTCATCAGTACCATGAAACGTTTTAAAGAGAGTGATCCGATTGTGTCTCAACTCAGTAATAGCTTATGTAGATAAACACTTCTTTTTTGAGAGAAAGTTATTTTTTAGATTTTGTGTATATTATAAAGTTAATTTCAACAATTAAACCTTCAAAATAATATGTAAATATTACCCCTTTTTTTGTTTACAGATTTTTTTTTGTCAAGTAGCCTAGTGGTTAGATTAACACACATTATGTGTAGAGAAGTGAGAAATTCGGGATTTGAATCCCGTCCTTACATAAATTACCTCTGGTAGCTACCAACTGAGGTACATTTACGGGACTGTTTACAGAATGTTAATATGGCTAAAAAATATGAATAGCGGACAATGAAATATTTATCCCGTGAGCTAATTAATGAATGGTGCCATTGCGTAAAATGTGAGCTAATTAATGAATGGAGCCAAGGTTGAGAAAAACGACATACAATCAAGGGCCGGCCTAGTAATAATGTGACATTGACTTTCAAAGTTTTAACTTTATTCGATTCGATATGTCTCTTGTTTAGCCGCCAAAAAGACCTTATTAGGTTCCGTCAAAAATAAATAAAAAACAGATCCTATAAGACATTTAATTTGATGAAGAGAGAAATACATAAAACTCATTCATCATTAGAAAATAGTAACTAATCTTCCTTTGATAAAAAAAAAAATAGTAAACAATGATATCCATTCGTCTCAAATTAAGTACAAATTTTTTTCCTCTATCTCAAATTATTTATTTTGTTTATACTCTTAATACAAAAGTTATTATTCTTTTCAACTAATGTATTCCTTCTTTTTGAATCGGTGAACTTTAGTGACTAAGTTTGAACCCGCACACACGATATGATGCAGGACAAGAGAAACATACACACGTTGCTCAAAACCAAACGGCTAGTAGAGAGAAACAAACCTCATAGGCTCAAAAGCAACTACAACGCAAACTTTTCTAATACATACAGCAAAAATGCCACGCCACACAAACTGCCTCACACAAGCAAATCAACAAACAGACCCAAGGAGAAGAAAAAAAGAACACCCAACAGCATAACAATTACCGCCTCTAAAGCATGGTACTCCAAAAGTGGTGAAGCACCGGTACCTAACACGCTTACGATATTTGGGGTAGCACTGGGTGACATTATGGTTGGTGACATTGACCAACTACAATATCACAAGTGGGTTTCTTCTTTCTCTTTCACAAAGTTTTTTTTTGTTCTTTTATACACTTGTGACATTGTGGTTGGTCAATATTACTAATGTTATCAACCACAATGCCACCCAAGTATTATCCACGATATTCGTATGAGAAGTATAGAACTTATTCATTTTTACTTAGTTGATTCACCATAGTGGGTAAATATGACAAAAACGTATTGACGATAGAAAAATAGAAGAAATTATTTTGATTTTTTATTTTATTTTAATTCTCTCTTTTGTTTTTAATGAAAATAATCGAGAAAATGAACAAAAATAAATAAATCTATGAAACAATATAATGATAGAAATGTGATTAACACATGATTAAAATACGAATAGAGTTGTACTATCTTTTATTATAATTGATGTTTTTTTCTAAGCATATTTTTTGACTACAACGATGGCAGTAATTTACTCGTAAAATATATATTTTTTAATATTTTATATTAACGTATCTGTATCTTATTTTTTTATATTTGACTTATTACGCACTTATATCGTACCTGTACTGATGTATCATGGATAATTGTACAGCTGCAGAAAAACACGAAACACCAATAAAAAATAAAAATAAAAAATACATCTAATTTGAAACGTATAGGGAGTAAGAAATGCGGTGTCATAGATGCAGATATATTTAATACATTTAATTTGATAGAGATAGTATTAAATATGACTGAGAGAGTACGTAACAAAATGCACACAATATTGTACCAAAAAAACAAATTAAAAATGCACACAATATATATGCACTTTTAGCTAAGATGTGAAACCATATATATGAATGAACACGCAAAGTGATTGTCCAAACTATTGCATTTCACAAGCACTCACATAGTCACATTACCTTATTCTAGTTAATTCGAGTGCATCTTCCATTGCTATTATGACTATGTCTATATATGTTCCATTGCAACAAGAAGATCTAGATGATGAATATCCCAATCAAAAAGTGGACAAGGAAGCTCAATATTCAGGTGATGCTGATGAAATGGTTTCTCAACCACAAAGAGGCAAGGGTGGCCTTATCACTATGCCTTTCATCATTGGTATGTTATCTATCTATCAATTCTGAAAAAAAGAATTTTCCAACCAGACCGACAAAATATTCTATGTTTTTTTTTTCTTTTTTGAGGGGAAATATTCTATGTTTTTTTTTTTTATATTGCTTAAAAAAAACATTTTTTATTAATTGTTTGATATACGTGTTCTTTTTTTTACGAAGGAATATACGTGTTCTTTTATATCTGGTTAATTAACCATTGAATTTTTCCGGTTGGTATATATCTTTATCAATGATTTTCGAATCGTTGAATGCTTGATAGAGAGTGAGCTATATTGTTAAATGGGTTAACAGTGCTTTGTCCCCTCTGTAATACATGTCATTTTTGGATTTACCCTCTGTAAAATATTTATTTTGATTTACCCCTTGTAAAATAATTTTTTTTTAGAATATCCCTCTAATAGGCCATACAAAAAAAAATTTGGTTTTTGTATGGCCTATTAGGGGGGTTTTATGAAAAAAAATTATTTTACAGGGGGTAAATCAAATTTTTTTTTACAAAGGATAAACCTGAAAATGGCCTATATTTCAGGGATAAAACATCGTTAACATGTTAAATCATGGATGGGTAGTGTATTTGTGGTGTGTTGTATCATGGATACTGGATAGTGTTAGTTGTGGGACCAATTACAACATGGGACTAAACGTGTCAAAATACTTAATTGCCATGTTTCAACAAAAGAATCAAGCTTACATCTCCTCTTCTTCCTTAAAATTAAAAAAAAAAAAAAAGTTTAAATCTCCTCTTTGTGAATTATATTTCTTTGATGCAAGTTTATTTTTTTTATTGTCTATTTTAATTAAGGGTCTTGGGGCACCGGTTAAGGTAGAGGTGTCAATAGAGCCTCAAATTTCAAAGTCAATTTAAAAAGCCCCTACTAAGTCCACTAAATTAAAGCTCCCTAATTGAACAAAATTATTTGGGGCAAACTTCACTATAAAATCTTTTTATTTGTGGACCTAAAAATATCCCATATTAATTATTTCAAAAAAAGGTAAAAAAAATGTTTTTTTTAGATAAATTTTTTTTTGGTAAAAAAAAAGTTTCTTTTTTACGAAAAAATAATTTTTTCAAGTAAAAAATAAAGTTTAGGTAAAAAAAAAGTTTTTTTTTAGTTAATTTTTTTTTTTGGTAAAAAAAAGTTTTTCTTTTTAAAACTTAAAAAAAAAATTATTGAAATTTTGGGGCCTTTTGATTTTTTTTATTTGTAGGCTTGCATGAATGTGACCATTTTTAATCTTGTGAATATTCAAGCCCCCTTGCTATGTGGGCTGGGGTCAAAACTTCAAGGCCACATGATATTGACACCTCTAGGTTAAGGTATCTATAAATAGAATTTCTGTTTTGAAAATATAAATTGTCACTTTTTATAAAGTAATAAATATATTACTTTTTAACAAAAACTTATTTTATTTGGTGCTTAACCAATGTCCGGGGGCACCGACTAACATTCTCCTTTAATTAACTCTATCTTAATTTTCCCAGAATTTTCAAGTAATTTATTGGTAGAGAATTATTGTTATAACTTATAACATAGAATTTTTTTCCCCTAAAATAAAGGTAGAATTATTAACACTCGTATTTTTTTACGGGGCTTAATATTTATATATTTTATAAAGAATTATTAATAGTCTTTCTTTAAATTTCCAGTACAACTCAATTATACGACTGATTGTGACTGTTATATAGGTCGCAAATATACGTTTTTGACTGTTCCCCAACATGCATTAATGTTGGGGTCACAACTATCTTTTGCGACAATTCAGAGAACAATCTTACCAACTGTCTCAAAAGCAATTGCGACAGTTTCCAACAGTCGCAAAGGAAGAGTACACACATGGTTTTGAAGGGATATGCGACCCTTCACAACTGTCGCAAAGTAAGCATTTTAATTTAATTAAAATGGGCTTGCGACCCCTCACAACAGTCGCAAGTGTTTAGTTTTTTTTTAAAAAAAATATATTTAGATGGTGCAATTTTTGTTGACGATTTAAATAAATATATTAATGAATACTTAAAATATATAACTAAAGTTATCTAAATCCCATTCATATGAATCCACAAAAATGTTACAAAATCAAACAAGGAAAACATAACAGAGTTTATGAAACAGACTCCCATCTTTAAGATCTTCATCAATTGAGTATCCTAACTTCAAGAGAGTTTCAGCCACACACACTGCTGCATGAACTTTATTTGCAAACTTGTAGCAGAATAGACTAATACTCAACCGCCATTTGTGTCTGAGGCACCTAAAAGAGCAAGTACAACATTACAAGTAATTCATTTTGAAATTTGTGGCCCCTTTGAAGTAGCTTCTCTAGGTGGTAATAAGTACTTCATTACCTTTGTTGATGAATTTACAAGGATGATTTGGCTATATACTATAAAGCTTAAGAGTGAAGCTTAAGATATATTTAGAAAATTCAAAATCTTAGTGGAGAAGGAAAGTGAAAAATCCATTAAGATTTTGAGAACAGATGGTGGGGGTGAGTATACATCTAAGGATTTTGAGGCTTTCTGCGCAAGTCAAGGAGTTGTTATGAAGTAACAGCTCCACATACACCTCAACATAATGGACTTGCAGAAAGAAGGAATCAAACTCTCCTAAATATGGCCAGAAACGTAATTAAGCAGAAGAACCTTCCACACAAGTTGTGGGGTGAAGCAATCACTCACTACAAGAAATGTTGCATTTTGCCAGGGGCAGAAGCCCTGGCAAAATGTTAAAAGCCTTGGCAACTGGACATTTGTCAGGAGTTTTGCCAGGAGCAAAATCACCAGCAAATCTGCTCATCGCAAGTGAACATGCCAGGGCTTTAGCTCCTGGCAAATGCGCTCCTGGCACAGGCCCTGGCTTAACCCCTGACAAATTGTGTCTGCGATTTTGCAGGCTTTCTGACGCATTCTGGTCAATTCAGGCTTTTGCAGACATCACACCAGTCATCTTTAAACCATGCAAGGAAAATTGCCAGGGCTTAACCCTTGGCAAAATGCATATGATTTTTTTTTTTTTAAAAAAAACGTTTTTTAATTGTCTAAAAAATCTAAATATTAAAATTTAATAATTAAAATAATTTTGATAAACGTTTTTAAATTGTTTTTTTATTTCTTTGCTTTAAAATTGTTTTAATAATAAAAATATTAAAAAACATTTTTAAAATGTTTTTTTAATTTAAATGTTTTAGAAAAAGTAGTTAACAATACAAATTAAAGTAATAGCAAACATAAAATATTTGGTCTAGCAGCATTGAAATTAAAACATAAGAGCTATTTTAGAGTACACTAGCAGGGGTACTAACTTAAAACATAATGTCACTAATTAATTATGCCCTAATGTACCAAAGTCATAATCTATCATTCTAATGACATAATTTAACTACCCTAAGGGAAGTTTTTCTAACTAAAGGAACTCACACTCTTGTGTTGGTTCCTTCGATGAAATTTGTGGCAAAGCCTCCAAATCCAAGCCACTGGCTATATTCCTTCTTCCACCAAATGTTCCTACAGTAATCAAACATTTTAAAATCAAGATACCCATAACACATAAATACATGTAACATGCTAAAAGCATGAATTTGAAACAATCCAACAAAAGCAATTTTCCCAAAATGAAGAAGTGAGGGCGGCCTCATGGGATAAGAGAGAGAAGCACTTTTGTTAGTCACCAATGCTTTAAAACATCATGGGTAACTCTAAAACCTGGCTTCCAAATGATTCCAATGGAGTTAGAGTGAAAATTGATGATTTGGAAATTAAGAAAGAAAGGGACGGTTAGCTTCTAAAATGGAGGGAGAATGAGCTTTGCTTGCTTAATACTTGCTCATGACACTACCAGGAAACTAAAATCATGGTTTATTGTAACGATTTGTGAAGTTTTAATTGGTTTGAAGATGATGAGTGAACAGTGATGGAGGAGAGAAAGAGGGACGGTTGAGTTTAGTGAGAGAAGGGAGAGATGGCTGATATTTTTGGTAGAGAGAATGGTGTGGAATTATGTAGAAAGTTGTAGTGTTTTCAGACTAACATTGTAGCTTTTACTGGCTTTTCTGACGAGAACAGCCTTTGCACGTTGCGAGGGGCATTTCTGTCGGACACCCCTGATAAATGACTGTACCGTTCTGCCACATCTGACCAAAGAAGAATCTTTTGATTCCAGTTTGAATTTCAATTCCCTCCATACATTTTGCCACGACTTTTGTGAGGGGTTGTCCCTGGTAACTTTGCCAGGAGTTTTCCCTGACATAGCTCCTGGCAAATTTGTCAGGAGTTCTTGTTTCTGGCATTATTTCCTGACAATATGCAACATTTCTTGTAGTGACTACAACTGTTTATATTCTAAATAAATGTCTCACTAAGAAGTTGAATTTGAAGGTACCAGAAGAAGCTTGGTGTGGAAGGAAGCCTAGTGTGAAGCATTTCAAGGTGTTTGGCTCATTGTGCTATAAGCATGTACCAAATGCAAGAAGGAGCAACCTTGAAGATAAAAGTGAGATTATGATACTCATAGGGTATCATCCTACTTATGCATACAAACTCTATAACCCTGTGACTTAGAAGGTTCATATCAGTAGGGATGTGATAGTGATTAAAGTTGAGAAGTGGAAATGGGAAAGTGAACTTGAATATAAAAGTAAAATCAAGCAAAACTATATATATCCTGATTCAAGTGATGAATCAGAAGGTGAAGAGGATCATGAGGATGTTGAAAATGATCCAGAAGAAATTATAGCACCAACAAGACCACAAAGAAACAGACAAGCACCTACTAGACTGAATGACTGTGAGATCATTCATGATAATGTAGTGAATGATGAAGGTGATCTCATTCACTTTGCATTGCTAGCAAACTCTGAACTAATTAACTACAAAAAAGCACTCAAAAGTGATATATGGAAAAAAGCTATGATAGAGGAACTACAATCAATTGCGAAAAATCAAACCTAGGAATTAGTTAACTTGCCAGACAAGAAAAAGAAGATTGATGTGAAATGGGTATTCAAAGTGAAGTTGAACCTTGATGGACAAGTTTTTAAGCATAAAGCAAGGCTAGTTGCTAGAGGTTTTCTGCAAAAGCATGACATTGACTACAATGAGGTGTTTGCTCCAGTGGCTAGAACTGAAACTGTGAGGTTAGTAGTTGCTAATGCTTGCAAGAATCAGTGGCCACTCTACCATTTAGATGCTAAGTCAGCATTTCTAAATGGTCCACTAGAAGAGTTAGTATTTGTATCACAACCTCTCGGCTTTGAGATTGCAGGCAAGGAAATATGGTGTACAAGCTCCATAAGGCTCTATATGGATTAAAGCAAGCCCCTAGAGCATGAAACAAGAGAATTGATCAATTTCTAATTCATATAGGCTTCAAGAAGTGCTCAGTTGAATTTGATGTATATGATCAGAATCTTAGTGGTGAAGAAACTATGATAATTTGTCTGTATGTTGATGATCTACTCATCACTGGTAGCTCAACATCAGAGATTAAGAAAGTAAAAGATAAATTGAAGTTTGAGTTTAAAATGACTGATCTTGGTGAAATTTCATTTTTCTTAGGAATGGAGTGTGTGAAATTAAAGACAGGAATGGTAATGCATCAGCAAAAGTACATTGGTGAATTGCTGGATAAATTTGAGATGAAAAGCTGCAATTCAGTCTCAAATCCATCAAAAACAAACTCAAAGCTAGATGAGTGCAGTGAAGAAGAGAGAGTGAATTCAACTAATTTCAGAAAAATAGTTGGATCATTGAGATACCTATGTAATAGCAAGCCATATATTTTCTACCTAGTTAGTGTGATTAGCAAATTCATGCATGATCCTAAGAAACCTCATTTGACAGCTGCTAAGAGGATTCTTAAATATGTTAAAGGAACTATGGGATATGGTTTGCTATTTTCCTATGGTAGCAAAACTAATATGAATGAGCTCATTGGATACTCAGATAATAATTGGTGTGAAGATTTAATTGATAGAAGAAGCACTTTAGGATATGTCTTCATGTTCAATGATGTTGCTACATCTTGGTGTACCAAGAAGCAACCTGCTACGACACTCTCATCTTGTGAAGCTGAGTACATTGTTGGTATATTTGCTACATGTCAAGCTTTGTGGTTAGATTCAGTGATGAAAGAGCTCAAGTGTGAGTGATGAAACCTCTAACACTGAAAATTGACAACAAATCAGCCATAAGTCTTGCTAAGAATCCCATCTTTCATGGTAGAAGCAAACACATTGAGACTAGATTTCATTTCATTAGGGAACAGGTGACTAATGGAATGATTGAGCTGCATTATTGTCCTATAGAATTGCAGCTTGCAGATGGCTTTACAAAGACTTTGCAGCTTGATAGATTTGAATTTTTGAGGAAGAAACTTGGTGTTTTTAACATTCAGCAGTTATGATTAAGGGGAAGTATTAGAATATTAATCAATAACTGTCTTGTAATAAGGTTAGTTAAGTTTGTTTCAAAATTTGTTAGTTAGTTAGTTATCTTGTTCTACAAGCAAGTGCTATTGTGCCTATAAAAGGCTTTGTATTGTGAAACTTCAAGTCTTAATGAGATTACACAATTCATAGCAATAATACTATTCTTCTCTCTTCAATTTTCTGTTCGATTTCTACTATTTCTCTCATCTTGCTTAAACAGCTTATCTGCATAAGCACTTCTGCTGCACATAAGAACGCAATTTCTGTTCTAACAAATTAAACACTTATATTCTTTATCATGATTAGCTCCAATGACATTGGTCATTGGATGGTATTACTTGTCTATCTCCATTCGAGTGGAGAAACTTTCACACCCGAAATACCTACTTATATAACTATTTTCTCCCTGAAAATTCTCCCTATATCCGAAAAACACCAATAGATCAACTCAATTCCTCAAATAAATGCTTCACTTCAAATGTTAAGGTTTTGGACATCTAACTTCAAACTATCTAAGTTGGAGACCATCACCGTCATCAAAGGAGAAGCATATGATGTACCTGAAGAAGAAGAAACTCTAGAAGACCTTGAAGAAGAAGAAGAGGTGAAGTAATTGTATGGATGTGAACCTGGAATGAGTACAATAATTAAAAAAGAACAAATTAATCTTAGGATATGCTTTTTAAACTTACTTAGTAGACGAATTAGTAGACGAAGATCCATGACATATAGTGAAGTAATTTCTTCACCTGATGGTCCTCTTTGAAAAGAAGCTAATAAAAATGAGACAAAATCAATTATGAGTAATCATACATGGGAGATAGTGGAGTTGTCTCAAGGAGAAAAACCAACAAGTCCTAATTGGATTGGATCTTTAAGATGAAATTAAAGTTTAACGATTATGCGGAGAAGTATAAAGCTAGGTTGGTAGCTAGTTACACAAAGAAGATGTATAAACCTGTGAAATATTCTTAAACTCAATATTTTTGCACGCCTTAACTAAAGACCGATTAGTTTACAGGTTTTCTCTTATTTTATTGTGAATTATATTAATTTGATGCAAATATATTTGTTGATTATTGTTGTTTATTAAATCTATGTTAATTTTACAACAAGTTTATCATGAAATTTTACTCTTTATAATGCACTATATATTGCACAAGATCTTTACTAGTTATACTTATTTTTCTAATTCACATCAAAGAGAATACTTGAATTTTTGTTTACATCAATGAGCTGAACTTTGTTGTATAATAAAAAGGTTTTGTTGATGTGATTGTTTGCAGCAAATGAGGCACTTGGCAATACAGCAAGCATAGGAATTTTGCCCAACATGATATTGTATTTGATGGGACCTTACAAGCTTCATCTTGGCCAAGCTAACCAAATACTCCTCTTATCTGCTTCAGCCAGTAAGTTCATGCCTGTGGTTGGTGCTTTTGTTGCAGATTCTTATCTTGGTCGATTCTTAAGTGTTGGATCAGGTTCTGCTGTCAGTTTCCTGGTATGTCTATATATTGAAATTCAAATTTGTTAAATATTCAATCAATACCTTGAACCTTGGATTTCAATTACAGTTGCGGTCGTTGCATTGTGATCATTACCGTTGCTGCGACCTGCATTGTAACTGCTGCTGCGTTAAATAATTTAGAATTTTCACAAACATGACATGTTTGCCAATACACTTTTTACCTATGAAGCACGGATACAAACACAGACATCGGACACGACACAAACACTGACACGTTCACACTACTAATAATTTGAGAAAATCACATAATTTAGTGTAATTATGTGTGTCAGTGTCGTATCAGTGTCGGACACGTGTCTGGCAATGAGATACGCCTAATCTGAGGAGTGTTCGTGCTTCATAGCTATTTACCCACCATAGCAATCTTAGTTTACCTTGTCAATTGGGATTGAGGGGTGCTTTAGATACACCATTGAAAGACTACTAACCATAAGTTTTTTCATTGGATAATAGTAGATTGAGATTTGATGTCTGAAGTTTTAGTTTTTATTTTTGGGAAGATTTGAACGAACATGTCTGAAATTGTGTGATGCTTATCCCGATGCAGTTATGGTGTGGCTATACACGTATGTAGTTAAAGTTCACACCGCAGTTGCGGTGTGATGCAATCGTAGATGCTAGCGTATCAGCAATATTTTAACCACAATTGCGGATGCAGACCGCAAATTGAAACCATATGCCCTAAACCTCATGATGAAATGAGAAAAGTTGGTAACAAATTATCCTTTTTTGTTGTTCCAGGGAATGGCATTGTTGTGGTTAACAGCAATGATCAAACCAACGGAAGGCGATCAATCACCGACATCATTGGAAATGGCAATGTTAATATCTGCCTTTAGTCTCATGTCAATTGCAGGTGGTGGTGTTTCATGTTCCATGGCATTTGGTGCAGACCAAGTAATTATAAAAGATAACCCTAATAACCATAGGGTCTTGGAAATGTTTTTCAGCTGGTATTATGCTTTTGCAAGTATCTCTGCAATAATAGCGCTCACTGTAATAGTATATATACAAGATCATTTTGGTTGGGAAATTGGTTTTGGAGTTCCAACAGCACTCATGTTTTTATCCACACTGTTATTCTTTCTTGCTTCTCCTCTTTATGTAAAGATTCAAAAAAGAACCAATTTGTTTGCTAGTTTTGCTCAAGTTACCGTTACTTCATATAAAAACAGAAAACTTCCATTACCGCCTAAAAATTCACCTCAATTTTACCATCACAGCAAGGACTCAAATCTTATGGTTCCAACTAATAAACTAAGGTAGATTTTTCTTTTTATCTTTTGCATATTCCGTAAATTTTGGTGAAATATTTGTAACTAACTTTTACATCTCAGGTTTCTGAACAAAGCTTGTGTTATTAAGGAATTTGAACAAGATATAGCATGTGATGGTTCAAGAATAAACCCCTGGAATCTATGCACAGTAGATCAAGTAGAAGAACTAAAAGCCATTGTTAGAGTTATTCCATTATGGTCTAGTGGGATCATGATGTCCCTTAGCATTGGAGGCTCATTTTCATTGCTTCAAGCTAAAACCTTGAACAGACATATCACCTCCAACTTTGAAGTTCCAGCAGGATCTTTGAGCGTTATCAGTATAGGTACGGTAATTATATGGATAGTTTTCTATGACCGCGTTCTTATTCCTTTAGCATCAAAGATAAGAGGGAAACAAGTTAAGATCAGTGCAAAGAAAAGAATGGGAGTTGGTTTGTTTTTATCTTTTCTCTACTCGGTAAGTGCAGCGACTTTTGAGACTATAAGGAGAAGAAATGCGAACGATGGAGTTTTGGAAATGTCGGCATTGTGGCTTGCACCTCAACTTTGTCTGGCTGGTATATCTGAAGCAGTCAATTTCATAGGCCAAAATGAGTTTTATTATACAGAGTTTCCAAGTACTATGTCTAGTGTTGCTGCTTCCCTTTCTGGATTGGGAATGGCTGCAGGAACCTTGGTATCTTCTTTATTGTTCAGCATTGTAGAAAACACTACTTCAAGAGGAGGAAAAGATGGGTGGATTTCTGATGATATTAACAAGGGTCATTTTGACAAGTACTCTTGGCTTATAGCTGGAGTTAGTGCCCTTAATATACTCTATTATCTAGTTTGCAGTTGGGTTTATGGACCTGCAGTTGAAGAGTTAAGTAAGGACTATTGAGGTTTACTCAAGATATGGAAGGCTCTGTGGAGATAAAGATGATGAAGTCTAAAAAATTGTGTGGTTGATACATATATTGAACTTTAGACATATAGTATACTGCAAAAATTCTTAATAGGAAATGATCATGTTTCATATTGAAATTGAATAGCCATATTCGTTTTTGTCACAAATGAGTAGGCTTGGTGGCAGAGGCAGAAAAAGAAAATTCATATGGGACACTATAATTTATAAAGATAATATCTATGTTGTTAATAAGAATTAAGCACAAAATTGATTATCAAGTATGTGAAATAATTCTCTGTTCCGAGTATCTTAAATGATCAATTATAACAGAGATTTTTATAGTGTATCATTTCTTTGATATAATTATTTTAACAAAGATTTACTTTAAAGAAAGATTCAAATGAGAATTTGTTTGAATAGCGTATCATAAAAAAAATCACTCTTAGTATTTCATCCTTTTGACATGATTTTTTTTTTTATAATAAAATTTCAAAACATGATTTAAATGAGAAGTTATTTTGAATAGTTTCTCATAAAAATCTAGCTTCTAGGTTGTGGTCTAATTTCCACATTGCAATCATTAACCCTACTCTATACTATGTTAAATAAGCTTGGATCTCATCCCAAAAGTTAGCTAAAAGAATGAGGGTACTCAAACATAATTATACACTCAACAGCCCGGAAACCTGAATGATGTGGGGCTAGCAACAAACTACAAACAACTTCAACAATGTAATCAAGCAAAATGAGATTACTGCTCTTAGCCCTGCACGTTTCGTTCCCACCCAGCTGATTGGACAATAATGCCCATGCGTTAGTTAAGTCACGTTGCGTGACTTAACTAACGCATGTTATGTTGTTGCGCCGCTTAAGTCACGCCGCGTTAGTTAAGTCACGCAGCGTGACTTAAGTGTTTATACAGCAAAACAGAACCAAAACTCTCATATTTTCAAACTTCTCAAATACGATTTTTTCCCCTCCATGTGCGAATTTCACCAAACTCAAGCAAATCATCATCGAATCATGCAATTGAACAAGTAAGTATTGCTTATTCTACATCATTGCTTAATTTTTGTTCAAATTTTGTGATTTTATTAAAGAAATTAGATATTTTTAGGTTTTTAGAAATTTGGCTTGCATGTTAGTTTTGATGATTGTTAAAGATGAATTAAGTTAGGAATTGTATTTTATATGTTGTTTAGGGTACAATGTGGTAGTTTTTGG
>Ga0315914_1003558_pt1 | contig 23626 bp, 24 predicted proteins | sample MpolenodulesMG_FD_203920 | JGI IMG/M metagenome (GOLD analysis project Ga0315914, IMG submission 203920) | Medicago polymorpha root nodule microbial communities from Los Angeles, California, United States - elongated nodules | ecosystem: Host-associated > Plants > Roots > Nodule | place: USA... | reverse complement strand
AAAGCGTCTAAATTCGTATAATTACATTTATATGCATTTCAGTACTGAAAGATACGATGCACTGATATCCTATTGCACCATTGCCAGGATAACGTTGAATTAAAGCAAATTGTATGGAAAGACTTTGTAAAAACTCCATATATTAACAAAGTAATAGTCAATTAATAAAATAGAACCTTCCCAACATAACCAGATTAAAACAATATAGAAAAGTAGTTTAATATTCCAGATAATTGTTAACTCAAAAACATGGTATAATAAGACTTGGAAATAATAAGAAAAGAACACTGTTCACAAAATAATAAGATTGAATCATATAGAAAATTGTTAACTCAAAAGTATGAATTACCACTTGATTGATGCATTGCAGAGAGACATAATCGTCCAGTTTGACAGTCAGTGGATAATTTCATATCCAATGTATACTCAAAAAGAGCATGAACAAGCCAGTTTTGATGATCACTTTCTTGTGTATCAACGCCTGTAAAACACAATGAAGGATAAATAAAAATATTGCTAAAACCCCATTGAAACAATTCACATGTAAAGATGCATGGATACTAATTACTAACACCAACCTGATTGACCATTAGCCTTAGAAGTAGAGCACTCCTGCCGCTTTACACAACAAAAAGCGATCATATTAAGGCGCTTAATGTATCCATCAAAATAATAAAATGAAACGTGCTTACATAATTATAATTTGTATTCATATTCATATATAAATGAACACATGCAAATATATTCCGATTTCAGGGTTCTAATTCCTCACCTTATTGGAAGCATTCTCCTTGAGAAAGCTTCGTGTGGACTCTCTATCCACAGAATTACCTTCATTTTCATATGGTATAAACCTTGCTTCTGTGTCCGATGCATCCTGTTCCTGCCTCATACGTTTTCTTGTCATTCTTATAGATGAGTTATTGGAGGTATTGTTCACAACCTTTCTGTTACTTAAATCACCAGAAGTTCCTTCCTTCAGAAGCTTTTGCAACTTCTCAACTTCTTCAAAAAGAGCTTCATCTGCCAAATGTTGACAACCAAATCCTCAGTAAAAAATGATATAAATGGAATAAATTTAAGGACAAGGAAGAACACTGTAAACCAACATTCACAAATCATAACACAATTGAACATGATCAAATTCTGACCTAGAATAAAGATTCCTACAGAAGTTCATATGATAAAGATCAACGAGGTAGTCATCATAACGGAGAGCACCTTGCCTTACTACTCTAATAAGGACTTAACCAAAAATATGAGAAGTAAATAAAAAAATTTCAGACTCAAAGCAACAAACTAAAAAACTATACTTACGTTAGATTCTCATGCAAGTCAAGAAACACCTGAAAGATAATTATTTTAATTATTTGCTTTTGGGGATGGATAAGTAAATCACTTGGTAACTTTGAAGAACCATGAATATCTCGTTGAAAAGTAAAATCAGGTTTTCTTTACCGAGTCAGTAGATATTACTGATATAAGCACATTTTTAAGTTGATAACTTATGACCTTTGAATTTGGTCTTTTGAACTAACTCAACCCCAAAAGCCAGCTTTCGGATAAGGGTTGCTCGCCAATTTATAATTACTATTTGGGCCACATAACTAGTCAATGTGGGATTTTCATCACTCTCCTTCACGCCCAAGATTAGACATTTAGAGCATAAAATTTGCATTGCTCATCCACAGATGCCTCCATAACAGGTGACATAAAGATATAGAACGAGCTTTGATACCATCAGAAGTTGGCTTTAGGCCTAACTCATCCGAAATTATTCAAACATAAAAATAAAAAAAACTTGTGATGACAATGATAATAAACTTCAATTATTATGAAAGATATCGGAAGGCAATCGGTGATCACCATGCCAATAAACTAAGATCATGTAAGTACTATTCCCAAGTCTAACAAACAATCTTTCATCAACATCTGTACTATGATATTATTTAGCAGATATTTTCAACAACCACAAAAGACTGAGAGTCTCACTCTTCTTCCTTTCTTCCAATAAAAGCCTTTGATGTTCAACCAGTTCATTGTCTTTGGCAACCCTGGATGAGAAAAACAAATTTAAGTCTTCCATAGTCCAACACACACACACACGGCATCCACCACCACAAATAAACAAAAGAAGATTAGATTTTTCTACTGACAACCCAAAACATTCAATTAGACCAAATCTATTTAATTTTTTTTTTTGTTGGGAAATTCAGTATACGGGCCAAAGACCGTCTAATACGGGGGGGCCAATCCCACCATCCACTATCGGGGGACCAATTGAAGTCAGAGTAAAACCCTGTATGCACTGGCTCAACACAAAAATTGTTAACCACTTGGAGGATTCGAACTTCATACACCACCAGGCCAAAATTGAATCATAATACCCAAATTGCCATTGTTCATATAATTTTCAAAAATCCTTTTTTCAATTAATATCCATAAAAATCTAGAAAATAAAAAAGGGGTAGAATGTAGAATATAACATACCTAACTGAAGTCAATTCATTACCCAAATCATTGATTTGTCCAAGAAGCTTATCATTTTCAGTCCTCAAGTGATCTATCACTTCTTCCGCAGCTGCAACACAAATTAATTCACACAGTCACAAAGAATTACACTTTCTAAATAACTATTAGTGATTAAATTAAGTTAAATAAGGAGAAAGAACACAACAGAAGCGTGTAAAATGAAGAATGTAGAATAATACCAGAGACGAATTTGAGGAATTTGAGTTCTTGTTCCTCGTTAACATCTTCCAATTCGGAGAGTTTGTTAGTCTGCGAGAATAAATAGGTCAGTGAATAGTTGAAAACGAAGAAGAGAGAGAGAGAATAGGAGAGAGAAAGAACCTTGAGAGTGGTGTATTTGGTGTAGAGTTTTTTGTAGAGAGCTTCCATTGTTTGGGGAATTAGGGTTTTGAATTTCGATTGAAAAGAAGAAACAGTTTTCAGCTTATTTTGAAATTTGGATCTGATTTCTCTCTCGCGGGGTTTCTCACAAGTAGAGGTCAAAATGAAATTACCCTTCAAATTTAAGAAAACATAAATTAACGACACGTCACATTCACATGGATTGTTTATTGGATCATGCTAACCGGTGCTCGGGGGCACTGATTAAGCATACAAAAAAAGGAATTTATTACTATAAAAAGAAACTTTGTTGACTTATTTATGGATTAATTACACAGTTTTCAATACAATAATTACTATATAATTTCCCTTTTTAGTATCCTTAACAGTGCCCGTGGGCACCGGTTAGCATTTCCCTCGTTTATTTTGTTTATGGAATCAACAAATACTTTTTCCTTCAACAAGTAACCTTACTTCATGAAATGAATATGTATTTATTGTTGGTCTAAAATGATTATGTATGCATTATTTGAAGCATATAATATGATTGTTGTGTATTTTCTTTGTTTTGAACAAATTATTTGGTACACATTAAGTATGTAGCTTAAAAATGGTAAACTTCACAATTAATGTATTATTGAATGGAAATGAATGTATGAGGTAAATTGTGTGTTAATATGTCGGTTTTCGTGACAATAAAATTCAGTCAAAATCAGTTAAAATCCCTCATAAAATTTGTCATTTATGTGTAACATGCACCCAAAAGTTAACCGTAAAAATTGATATTATCAACAAAAAGAAGGAATTATATTTATAACTAAATTATATTTCTCTTTTGCTCACATTATTTCTTTTTGATTAATGCTTCATCGTCTAAGAGGAAATTGCAGACAATCTTTCATAGACTTATAGTACTGACTTATTGCATGGACTCTCCTTTTCTTCCTCCGGAGCATTTTTTCATCAAATTATTCTCTTGTACTTCTTTGCTCCTTTAAACACTTCTCTTCAATTGCATTACTAATATTCTTCACATGCTCCTGATATTAGACTTCTTTCTAAATGTTTGGTATAGACAATTAAATTGTGATGTTTGATCTCATCTTTGAATATTACATTATATTATAATCGTAGACTATTCAATATGGAGAATACCACACTATCCTAATTCCTATCCTATTTTGATTTCTCAAACAAGCTTTAATTAGTTGATTTTCATCATAGTCCGAAATTCTTCATAATCCACAAACCCATCTCCATTCTTATCAACCCCTTTGATCATACGCTTGCATTCTCCAATACTACAATGATCAAATCCTAAATTTATCAGAACTCTCTTAAGTTCCTTAGCTGAAATTAAACCATTCTTATTGGTGTCAAAGACGTGAAAAGCATCCATGAGATACTCATCTTGCTCCTTCTCATTGGCACAACCAAACTTGCCTTCTTTGTCATCCATAACAACCATGAACTCCTCCAAATCTACAAACCCATCTCCATTTGAGTCCAAAACATTTACCATACCTTCAGCTTCTTTAGCAGCTATGCTATCTTTGCATCCCAAACATGAAAGTAACTCACTTAGCTCACTGGTTGATATCTTGCCATCTCCATTAGTGTCAATCAGCTTGAAAACTTGTTTGAATTGATTAGACATCTCCATATCAACAAAAGAAGATAATCGTGTGTTAGGTTCTCTTATAATGTTCATGCTTCTTGGTTGATCAAAGAGGAATTTGGCCTTTTTGCTAAGAAAGGTGAACCAAGTTCCAACAAGTCCTAACATAACTGCTAACTAGTTTGAACTAAGGATTAAAGTAATAGAAGGAGTTACAACAGTGGAGTTGGAAATCTGGTGATGAGAAAATACTAATATACCAACATTTCTATATATATATAAAAAGAAGGTATATATACAGCAGTGTAGTAAAGTTGGTAAATATGGTAGATGCACTCAATAAAAGAAAAGATAACAGTTTGAGGCTAACATGTTTAGCTTCATGAAGTCTTCAACGAGAGCAACTCCAACTATCTAAACCTTTCTTTTATACAGCATGAGATATTTTTGTGCACTTTATAGAGGAACCTGAAATTCTGTTCACAAAACACATGCACTAGAAAAATGGATAAGTTTTGGACTGGTTCTTTTTTAGTTTGATTAGGTCTTGTTTGGTGTGTTGTTGAAAAGTCATAAAAATCACACTAATATAAAATGCCGGCAAATTTCACTTTCGTTTCAATGTAGTCAGGCTTAGACAAGTAGACAACTGCTTAATTTGTTTAATTGTTCTCTACATGATGTTAGTTCCGCAGGACTGCAACTAGATTGATGATTTGTATTTGGATCTTGTAATAAAAACAACTTTGTTTGCAAAAAGTAATATAGATTTGAACCTTCACTTGAGTGAATTTGAGTAAAAGTAATTTATTTGTCTTACTAATCATTATTAACAAAATTCTATGGAAAATAGCAACTTCAGCAACACAAATCGATCGTTGCACCACAGCAAGAAAATTAATCACCAATAATATACAAGAAAATTATCAAATTTAACAAATCAGGGAAATACAGGAGGTGATAGGAAAACTCATTCTTTTAAAAATTGAGAGAAATTAAGCATACAACATTATACCTCTTCGTAATACATATCAATTCTGATTAGAAAAGCTAGGCTTCTAAAATGCAGAAATTGAAAGGTGTATCTAAACATAAATCGCTACTAATTTTGGGTGCACTATCAAACTCTATTTTTGTCACGTGATCAAAGGCGAGGGTGAAAAAGAAAATATGAACAAAAAGATCTACACAAAAATCCTGCATCTCGAAAAGCAGGGCCAATCTTACTAAAGCGATCAACATGACCGTAGTAAAAGAGGACCAACCGATAAACTAAGCATATCACTGAGAGCAACTTGGACCTCGGTTGATCCATGTTCACAACTTATCAAGCTTGAGAGAAGAGGGAAAAAATGCACCAGATTCTTCTCAAAAGAACTATCTCCCAAATTACTAATAGTCTGAAGAGTGGTCACAATGAGTGGTGCACGTGCAGCTAACTCTCTTCGTTTCCCAGAGCCTAGAGGAATTAACCAATGTTGCTGTCCACCATGAGAAGATTCAGATACTTGTCCAGAGCCTGCTACTTCAATATAAAACCCTAAGACCTCCTGACAAAGCTGAACTAGATGAGTCTCAACCTCGACCTCCTCATAGCTTGGTGGTCTGTCCACAATGAGGTTCTGTAAAAATGTGATGCACATTTGGTAGGACTCATTCTCAAGTCGTAACAGTGGAGGGTCTTGCATTTGGGTCATAGACCCAAACTGTTGTAACTTTGAGCGTAAAATAGTATTGCTGTTAATCTTGTGAGCGTGTGATGCCACATTACGCATAGCATCAAAGAGGACTAGCATGGCTTTTGCTGAAAATTGAGTTCGGTATATGTTATAAATCTCCATCACAGCCTGTCAATTTCAGTGAGAGTTAATGTTAAAATTTTAGAAAAACAAATATATCTATATTCTATTTCTATGGCATTTATAACTGGTTGTCAGCGCACAATATGAAAAAAATAAACTGATTGGAAAACATGTTTCCTCCATGTTAATACAGATTCCTAAGAGTAAGACTATAACTACAATAGAAGTGCTAAAATATATGAAGACTATAAAATATTTGCAATGAAATTTCCGTAAAAATACTCATAAAAGATATTTTAAGCAAAACATCAGTTATAAATTCTAGTTTTGTTTCTATGATACTCTTTTTTGGTATGGAGGAACAGAACGAAAAAAAAACCTGAATCAATAAAAGCTGAACAGCTGCCCGACATTTTGCATCAGATAAATAAGCATAAAGACGGTCAGTCCTCGGGCTTTCTGCATTATCATGTGAGCTAGACTCAGCAGGATCTCTGTCATCTTCAGCTTTTGAAGTATGTTGATCATTTCTAGTCACAAAATCTCCACCATCGAGGAACGAAAAGTCGGGGAGTGTTGCATTTGCTGCATCCTTTAGTGACAAAACCACTTCTAACCACTTCTCATCGGAAAACAGCTCCCCAGCATTACTCATCAAACGAACAAATGCCGCAATACCAATGCCAGCCAGGCTTTGATGAGGACGCTTTATAAAGCTTATAAGGAGCATCAGCACCTTCTTTAAAAGTGGGTTAACAGTGCTGTAGAAGTTGATAAAAAGATCTACAACCAATTGGAGGGCTAACGTGCATGTTTCATAGAGCCATGCATCTTGATCAAGCTCACCATCAGTCTCCACTTCACTAACCTGGGAGCTATTCCCCGAAGGATCAATAGCATGACGAACATAATCGAAAATCGGGAATAGGACTGATTCAAATACTCTTTCCCATAACGGCAGTGAAAAGAGGTGGCCATGGTTGCGTAAGGTTTCAAATAGGACTTGTAAAGCACTCTGCCTTATCTCAGACCTTGGGTCAAAGCTAAGCTCAGATAAACCTGCACAAAAGAGATAATGACTAAGCACAGATGAAACCAGCTACGCTTCTTACAACTAGAAACAAGGGTGGCGGATACTGGATAGCAATAATCAATATCTTAAAAACCTGACCGAACCGTCCGGTTCAACCGGTTGACCTGGGAACTAGCCAATTCACTGAACCTCAGTGGAATCACAATCTAATCAAACCGAATTAAACCGAGGTTGAATTGGTTGAACTGCTGCTCAACTAGTTTTTACATGCTTTATTTTTTTATATTTTACTTATTAGTTGGTTCAACTGTGGTCAAACCGGTTGATCTACTTAAACCATAATCTGATAGTCTTCCTGTCCTATTTTTAAAACATCGCCAAAGTACTAATCTTTTGAGCAAGTTATGAAACAAAGCCAACTATTTTTGCTCTAATTCATAGCTAGACAAACTTAAAAAAAGTCCTTACCAGCCAATAAAGGAAACCAGAAATAGAGATGATCGTCCTTGTCCGTCACCTCTCCATTATCTTGTCTCCCCTCTTTTCCAGTTCGAGGTGAAGCTGTGGAAATCTTTCCAGAAGTTTCCTTTCCTTTATTCCTTGACGAAGAGCCAAGGTCTCCTTCAGCTAGTTTTGTTGCACAGAATCGAAGGAAAGTGATGGCATTTAGGCTAATCTCTTTGTTAAATCTACTATTGGTGAATGCAATTAGACAATTGACACAATCTGTAAAGGTGGTAGTTTCAGTCTCAGTGATGTATGGAAAGTAATCTCGAATAATCTTCTCAATAATTTCAAAAGCCAAGAGTACAATGTTTTTGTGGTCGTCATATGCTGCTGTTGTAAATACCTGATATCAAGTCCACAAGCAATGAGTTAGAGAAAAAATTAAATATTTTCTTCACCGGATAAACTCAACAACAACAACATCATCTGTGAGAATTGGAGCTCTCTACAGAGAACATAGATTGAGTAGACATACCATGAACATGCTCTTCCATCCTGATTTAACATTGTTGACACGAGATAAAACCATTTGAGAGACACATCTGATAATAAGCTCTCTAATTTCAACAGCACTACTCTTTCTCATAACAATCACAAAAGGCTTCATAAATTCATTTTGGAAATTATAGTTAGCCAACTCTTCCCGCTCAAGAAATTTCATTGACAACTGACGCAAGGAATCCATAGCAAAAATTGCAATCGAAAGATTTCCTGAACAACCAATGGTTACAAAGAAATCTGAAAGAACGTGCCAGATGCTTGACCACACAAGCCGGATACGGTTCATATTATAGTGCCTGTTACAGAATATTAGTGTCAAAATCAAATAATATAAATTTGACAGCAGTAAATAAACTTTAATCCATTAACCAATCATGAACCACAAAATCATAAGATAACGTTTAATGCTGTCCTGACTTTTTTTCAGATGAATAGCAACTTCTCAACTTCATCTTTCGTGAAACTTATAAGTTTTCCTCGTTAATAAAATAAAAAACCTTACAAATTGTTATCCGAAAAAAGGTCTCATCACATGCAAAATCCCGTGTTATTTTACAACAATTGAACGGGAAAATGACCAATTTTTCCAACCTACAATTTGTTTTGCAATAGATGGGGATTTAAAAGAGGCAATAAATTATAGCAAGCAATCAAAGCCACAAAGTCACTTCCCATAAGATCAAGGTTCCAAAAATTATATTCAATTTGTTGTTGCAAATCATATTCCCCAACCCATAAACACTGAGACGCAAAAAAAGAGAATAAAGTTCGGAGAGAGCAGGGAAGTAGCATGCATTAACTAGTAGGAAAGATAGTACATACGCAATCTCCACTATCTTCGTAAGGCTGAAAACCCGCGGATCAGATGGTGATCTCAGTTCCTCCATGGAGACCTTGCATAAAGCCTTAACAAAGTCTATTATGGCCTCACTATTCAACTTTTGACTACGCGTGAATATGCGATTCATTTCTGAGCTTCCAACTTGTTCCAACATATTCAAGTTGGAAACTAGACTGTTCACCTGTTCTGATGTGATAGCTCCAGCAGCATTACTGCCGATTCCAGCACTATCATATGAACCACGCATCAATGTGGTAGCTGCATACTGCATCCTCCCAGGTCCCTTCTTCTTCAAAACCGGAAGAATAGTTGTTTTAGTTTGCTTTACTTTTTCAGAATCATTCTGAGGAAAAGCAAAGAATGTGGCATCTGGTGGAGCCCCCTCTCCGAGAAGATGTAGATGCTCAAATCGGGAAACACAGGTCAAAATATGCTCCCAAGCTTCTTGTAGGTAATTCCCATCCTCATCAGCAATAGTAACTATCGCCTATCAACAATTCAGAAGGAAAATCCAAAGTCAAATCCACAACCACATGAGTTTAAAATTGGCTTTCAGATATTGTATAATGCATCCTATCCCTACACATGACAATTAAGTATACCGTCTCTTCAAATATAGCTCTCCTAAAGATGATTTTAAGCAAAGGCAGAAATTTTTTCACAAAAACATGTCCATTGATTTCGCAACGCTGTGTTTTGATTGAACTCAAATAGAAAGGATGGCCACATTTTTATTGTTATATATGTAGTGAAGAAATTACTTGCAAGGAATTCAGCTTTAGATGGGATATGGAATCATCGAGCAAAATTCATTACCCATTACTAGTCGCTACTTCTATTGTGCTTTGGTGTGTGTGTGTGGGTGTGTGAGCAAAATTCATCACCATGCTTACACTGTTAAAGGGGAAGGTGATAGCAAAATTAAAACTCTTAATTACCTCTCAACTTGAAGCAGAGCAAAAAGTAACACAGAGAAAAGACTTATATCATGAAAAATATCAAGGAATGAACGCAAAAATACAACAATGAAGTATATCTTTAAACATGTAACACAAAAAAAAAATTAAACAATGAAACAGATAGAAAACATCCATTTAAGAACAAGAAAAGGACTTATATCATGAAAGATATCAAGGAATGAACGCAGCAAATACAATAGAAACTATACCACAGTGATGAAAGGGATACACTAAGTCACATCAACACTGTCAGGATAGCAAAACGTAACAATAAGAATTACTAATTGATAATGACTTCAGCTAATTATGATGTCCACAAGCTGCAAGGAATAAATATAAATTTACCAACCTTGATTGCATCTACATTTTTCTGCTTAATATCAGCAGGAGAATGCAGGGAGGTAAACTTTGCTAATGAAGTCACAAAAGCATCCCGATGTGTCTTCATTGACATCACTGATGTAACATGAATAGCATAGCGGAAGCCTTCAAGACACAGAGCTATTACAATTTCATCATCACTTTGGTCAAGAGGAACGCTAAAAGCAGCTAACATTGGTGCCCAACACACCTCGATCATGAATCTAAGGATTACTACATCAGTTGCTGCATAATAGACTGACCTACAAATTTAAGCAAATAAATATCATATTTATGCATGTTGTATGAGAGAGGAACATTCTTCTCAAGATATTGAAATAGGATAAATTTCTATAAAAGGAAGAATAAATTAAAATTCCAAATACGTGATCTGATTGGCATTAAAGATACAAAAAAAATAACATAAAAAGAAGACCACCGTGGATGCTTTGGATTGATATATTGAATGTACAACTGACATTAACAATGAAAAGCAACATGAAAGTACTCGTAAAAGTGGTAGGACCGATAAATGGCTTGAACGTAAACGAAAGGTGGCAACAGAAGGTATTTTGTGTCAAAAATAGAACAAGGTTTATATATGAACTGAATAAAATTTAGACAAAAATATTATCATCGGAAAGTACTGTATAACATACTCAGTTTTGCGAGCTTTTTCTCTGAATTCTTCTTGCATACGACGGATCAGATCATCACTGGTCCCCATATGACTGTCCTCCCCACGCTTACGGACCACAATATTCAGTATACTATCCAAGCCTAACAGTCTGTTGGGATTCACTGCCTGTACTTGTTGGTGTTCCAAATCAACATCTTTCATTTTGATCTCATTTCTAGATATTCTCTCAAACAAAGACCTCAAGTATTCCTCTGGTATATCTTTTCCATCATCTATGCCACGGTTGTTTTTTATGAAATCTTCAGGAGACATCTGCAAAATTCAGTAACCAAAAGAAACTAACACATCACATCTATCATAATCATGTGAGCATGAATTTTTAGAATTAAATGAGCACACCTTATTCTTCACCATAGGATTGTGAGCGTCAGTGTTCAACAATATCACAGAATAAGCAAGGACATATGCTGTATCAGCACTAGAAAAGACTTTTGGATTACATTTGCAATAACGTTCAGCAAACTTTTCCATGATTCGATCAATTTTTTGTGCCTCACCAGGCAGTCTAAAGCCTTGAAGAAACATCCTGATTGCCTCATCAAACTCCATCCCTTGAAAGTCAAAAGAATCCACATAGGCATGCATTACTTTCAAGGATAATTCTTCCCTTTCTCCAAGATAATCACCAATCAAGGTCTTGTTCAATCCAGATGCATCTTTAAGAAAAGCAGCAATATCTTCCGGTGAGTTGCCCACTTTGTGGGCATTGATGAGAAACTCAATTCCTTTCTTTGGCTTCCTATTAAAGAGCGATATACCTTCCTGCCATAAAATTTGCATTAGCTTCATAGAAGAAGAACAGTTGAAGCAGTAACACAGATCTGCATTGTTATTCCAAAATTTATGCATTTGCTTACCTGAAGTTCTAGCTTATAAGCCCGGCGTTGCTCAATATTAGAAACATCAGACGCCTCATTGGATAGTTCAGAATGAGTATCGGATCCATCAACTGGGTCTTCTCCATTACCATTTGCCATGGGAAAATCTCCAGCTTCATGGCCGTTATCAACTGCTTCAATTTTCTTGCCTGAATGAGGATCGGGAATGCGCATTTGTTTGTTCATCCAGTCTCCCATTGATTTTAAAACAGCAACCAAACATTTCATGGCTTCAAGTTTTAGAGTTGCCTCTTGAGGCGGCAAAACTGTGGTTGTTACACCAGGAGGGACACCTTGGGCGGTTTTAAGAAGTCCATTTACCATCCTAGAAGGAACATAATGATTAAATATTTAAAGAGAAAGTATAGTTTATATTCAATGATAGTCAAGACAACCACACCACACCCTAACCAGCATGAATAGTGTAAAAACCAACTCAAATACATAAAATGCTAATAAATTGGAAATCCATCTATAAATGTAAAATTGCACAGATAATTCATAAAGCTTAACAAATTATATTCCATAGCACACCTCTCAAATATGTTTGATGAATTGACATCACAATCATAGTTGATAAAAATGTCTACCAATATCTGTGAATCAAGACAAAGTTTCTCTAAAAAACGAAGCACAATCATCTTTTGCTGAAAATTAGGTTGAGCAACATTTTCTAGAACCCTGAGAACAATCATTGGGAAAAATACTCCAATTTCTGCTTTCAACCCAGCTCTAAATCTTGATACCAGACTGATGAAGATAGAGCATGATAACTGAAATACGATCATAAGAGTTGAAGCACTGTTCTTCAACAATGATAGGCATAAGTACTGCTTGATGGCACCCAAAAACCTGTTTTACCAATCAATGCAAACATCAGTGTTCTTGTTTATCCAGAGAAGTATCACAATAAAGTAAACGCAAAATGTGTCATGTAGTGCCTAAAAAGCAGAAAAAGTAAGATGACGCAGTAATGAAATTAAAAGGGAAAATACTAAAAGAACAAATAATCACAACATAATAGTAGTTTATCCATTAGAAGCATAATAGTATTTAAGCACAACGATAATAATCATATGCAATTCATGGATGTTGGTGTGGGTGGGGAGCCAAGGTGAGCTAGCATCACAGAACTAAAAAGTAGTTCAGTGTTATTAAAAGTAAGATTGAACAGGGATGATGAGTGACCAAGGCACTATAAGCAGCACTATTGCCATCTATATAGCCCACTTAGGATTTAAACACATCCCGCTCATGGGACCTTAGAGTGTTCTCCCTGGTGCCAATTTCGGTGGGCATGTTTGGCTTCTACAAAAAAAAATAAAACACATCCCGCTCATGCCAGGACTAGAAATTTGTAAGATCGGACAATTGCCTGTGGTGTACATCAACAAAACACAACTAAACAGTAGTTCACTGTTATTAAAATTAAGAATGAACAAGGATGATGATTGGCCAAGGCACTATAAGCAGCACTATTGCCGTCTATATAGCCAACTTGGGATTTAAACACATCCCGCTCATGCCTAGGACTAGAAATTTGTAAGATTGTACAATTGCCCGTGATGTACGTCAACAACTGGTGTGGTATAAGTTCAAATCCACATTAAAATTGAGAACGGAATAGGCCTATCTCAGCCCTAAACCTAGCTCAAGGGAAGAGGATTAACGAAGTAATTATAGGGAGTACTTTGGCCATATTATCTAGAAAATACGTGATCTTAACAGTGTTGATAAAATGCAATTGAATTTCTTCTTTTGTCTTGAAATAGGAAAACCTTGCTAGTGGTGCACCTAACTTGCAAAGCCAAATTAACGCCCCTACAAACTATGTGTATCATCCAATAGGATTGGAAACCAAAACTTAGTACTGATCATTGAAAATATGAAAAAACACCTTGCTAAAATCACTATATGCAGTACTTTGGTCATCTATCTAGCCAATTTGGGGTTTAAGCACATCCCCTTCATCCTAGGAATAGAATGTTTGACCTTGAGGTTTGTAAGATGTGGACAATAGCATGTGAAGTAGGTCAACATCAGCAGTGGCACAAGTACAGTTCCACATTAGAATTGAGAACAGTCCCGGCCTATCTCAACCCAAACTTAGCTCAAGGGAAGAGGATTAACGAAGCCATTATAGGGAGTATTGGGTCAATATGTGATCTTAACAATGTTGATAAACTGCAGTTGAAATTCTCCTTGTCTTGAAATAGGAAAACCTTGCTGGTGGCACACCAACTTGCATGGCCAAGTTAATGCCTACAAACTATGCTTAAGAGCCTTAAGGATTGTAAAACCAAAACTTAGTGCTAATCATTGAAAATATGAAAAAGCACCAAAATATCTATTACAATTAAAATTTGTTGCACGTGTTTGGATAATTTGGTTTGTAACTTTTATACATCTACTACATAAGTGATGCAAGTGCCATATTTATCAATATGACAAAAGGCAACTAGACTCACATGTCTCATATTGCACCTGTAAAAGCACACGACAAATTCTTCTTAATTGCAAGTATACGGCCTCTACCTGTCCTATAGTATTCATTCTCCCGTGCTCTCTCAGATATTCACTATTCTTTGCATGGAAAGGCCATTCAGCTTTTTTTCCCATATATCAATGTCAATTAAGTATTTTATTATGAAAGATGATCTATTTCCTTATTTAGCTGTCCGCTTGGTTTTATTTGTATTACTATTACCATCTTGGAAGTTTGAAAGTAATGATATAATAATAGCACAAAGTCCACATAATGTAGTCATGTCTACGAGCTTCAAGTACCATATTTAACTCATAACTATGACAGCTAGTCATCTACACCACAATTAAACCAAGACATATCTCACCACCCTAACTAATATAAGATGCTAACTCTTTTAAAGTTTGAACTGAATCCCCTAAATAAAAGTACAGCAAAATGAGAGGAAAAAAAAAAAACGAGTACATCAACACAGAGTAAATAGAAGGTACACTCTACCTTTCACTAGTTCTGAAAACAGCTCCAGCATTCTCCAACAAAATTTTCAACAACTCCAACGCCACAATCTTTCCTCTCATTGACTGCGGATCAGCGGTGGCCTCTTTAGACGGTGACTTCATAGACAATTTACAAAGTGCTCTAAACACCAAAAAAGCATCTCTCCTCAGCTTATTCCCAATCTGAATCTCCAAATCATCATCCCTCTCCTCAACCACCTCTCCATCCACCAGCTCCCCTTTCCTCCCTTCCAAAGCCGTCTTATACATACTAATCTCCCAATACTTGGCATCCAACATATCCTTATCCGTCGAATCCAACAAATCTGCCGGATTCGTAGTCTCAACTGTCGCAGTAGTCTGAAACGCACCATCATGAGCCATAGCCGCAACCTTACTCGGTGTAGATGGATGCAAAACTCCATCTATATCCTGCATAATTTTTGTTATAAAACCCTGCACAAACACTGTCATAGAGCTATCAACATCAGATTTCTCCACCGGATCCATCAATTCCGCCACAACAATAGGCTGAATGGGAACAGTCGAAGAATCCGCCTCCATTCTTCGAAAAACAATCACTAACATCTGAATCAATGACGCTTTCGCCGTAGTTTGATTCACAACATTCTTACTACCTAAATAGATATCATAACAAGTCCTCACAATCAAAAGCAAACAATCACCGTGAATTCTAAGCGAAATTGAAGTTACAGCAGACAAAAGCGTCTTCAAAACCAACAGCTCCATAGCATCATCACCTAGGTCATGACATTTACACACTGATTCAATCAATCTCGCTAGAAACTTCGATTCCGGACATTCACCAGCAGCATCAGCTTCACCGCGGAGGTAACCAACTGCAATCAGCTTCTGAATCGCATCAACCGCCGGATCGGCGATCTTCAACACACCGGAGCTCGCCGCGTTGATGAGAGGAGATAGAATCGTTTCAGATTCAGCTAAAGAATACTCGATCGCTCCTCCGTCGTGAAGCGGTCCAGGTAGTGAAACTTCCGGTTCACCGGAATCATCGGCGGTAGCATCGGAATTCGGAGATTGAATATTCTTCGGTGAAGTGAGGGTTTCGGTGACTGATTTACACTCATGAGCGAGTTTAGCGTGTTTTCGCCAGGAAGCGTTTTTGAGGATTTTCTCAAGAGCAGGGACGATGACGTGGCTGAGACGGGAATCGGCTTCCGAAGAAGCCATTCCCGAGTTGGTTGAAAAGCTCGATTGAGTTCGTTAATGGCGGCGAGTTGACTCGTTGAAGAACGAGTTTGTTACGGGATCTGATCGCGGAGTGTAAGAGAGTGTGGATGATGATTGCTTTTGTGAGTGTGAAGTTTTTCGTAACTGAAGTTTGAAATTGGATGGACTCAAATACCCTTTATTTCTTTGCTGTGAAGTGAAAAACTGTAACGTATAATGGTGGCAGTTATGACTATTGGATGAATTTTTAGTTGATTATTACATGCAGATGTAGATCTGAGTACAAGTCGTAGAAACAAGGGTGTGAAAGTCAATTTTGCGTGTTGCAATTTTCTTTAACCGTATTGGTGAGATTTGAATCTACTACTGTTTTTTTTTATGATAAAACAAAGTTAATATGAAAAAAAAATCAATAGCATAAGTTATGCTATATTCAGTGCATAAGTTATGCTATATTGCTATGATTATGCTACAATAATACATCACCACATTTTGTGCTAAGATCCAGCACACTATTGGACCTGCATATGTTCCAGCACATCTACTATTGTCTTTTGTTTGAAGGAATCTACTAGTGTCTTGTATGTCTTTTTTTTTTAAAGTGTCTTGTGTATCCTATATAGTCTAAATTTGTGTCTAATATACAAAAAAAAATTAATAAAAGAAGAATCTAATGGATAATTTCATGTATATGTTAGAAGGTATTTCTTTTCGCCTTTTGAAGATGTTGAGTCTTGACTAGAAGATTGAAGTAAATCCCGCAAACAAGAGGCATCATTTAGCCTGGGAAAGGGTGATAGTTTTCCGGTATGGGAAAGTTTGGTCAAGTTGTACAAGTGGCGATTTCTACCTTTTAAGTCCAAAAGGTAAGTTGGCATATTTTGTTCGTTGATTGCAACATACTTGTTGATCCTTTTCTGTCGAAGAAAGGTAAGTTTTTACATATATCTGTATTGAGGTGGCATTTAGGGTGGGAGAGGGAAAGAATTCCCCACCATGGGAAAGTCACTCTATGAAGGGCATATGGCGGTTTAATGTGTCTGCTTTTTTTCAATCTCGCCCCCTACCTTCATTAAAATAGAGCATACACCCTCCCCCCATTATATTGACAGTTATGCCCCGGATTCATGAAAGCAAAAATAGTCATTGGTCAAAGTTACATTTTTACACGCGGAACCTATTCACCTAAGATTCGATCTGATCTTATTCACTAGGCTTAAATCTCACCATGTGTAAACCTCAACTTTTTCACTAAGCTTGAATTTCAACTTCTTAACTAAGTATGAATCTGAAGCTCTTCACAACTCTAAAAGTCGAACTTATTAATCTCTAACATATTCATGTCCTTGAACCCTAAACAATTTATGTTGATTGTCTTCAACCTTGTCGCAGATCCAAGCTTGAAATTTGAACATCTTCACTAACCATAAATCTGAACCTCTTTGTCATTCTTGAAGTTGGACCTCTTCACCCCTAACCCATTCAAGTCCTTGAATCGCAAACAACTTGTGTTGATTGTCTTCAACCTTGTCACATATCCAAGCTTGAAATCTGACAGGTACTTGGTTCTATCGATATGTTTACATTTAAAGTGGAAAAATTAGTTTGTGCGAGATATAAGTTCAGGAAAATTATATGGTGAAGTTCTTCAATTGACTTTTTCGGTGAAGTTACCCTACATCCAATAATAATGCGCCACGTTTTTAAATGATGTCATGTGTGCTGATTGTTGCATGGTATATACCGTGTACCTGCTCAATATGTTTCACCATAGACTAGTTTTATTAGATTTTTTGAATCATCAGTTTAAGCACCTCACTAGTGTTATTGTGTTGCCTTTCATACTATATTTATTTCATTTCTCCTTTTTGACTTTTTCTTCCTTCTTCTTCATTTTTTTTTTGTCCTCAAAGTTGAAGGTTTATGTAACCATAATCAAAATTAAACCATTACAATAACAAACTCTAAAGTCACCACAACATATATATCAGAAAACAATCAAAAGTATCTTCCATTTCATACCACCATTAAAATAACAAACTAACATGTTATTCATTCTAATGGAGCATTGATGTTTATCACTCTGTCATAACTGCTCTGTTCTCGTTGGCTTAGAATCTCTGTTCTTTTGGCTTCTGCTCCTCGTTTTTCCTCCTATCGGAGGAGCCACTCTTATGGCTAAGTTAGGTTCGAAAAGGAGGAGAGTTCATGTCGTAAATCATATTTCTTGTTGTTTTTGTCTTATTCTCCATTTCAACAACACACTTATTCCGATTTATTTATTTATTTATTGTTTTAGATCCTAACTAATTAATATCTGATTATGTTTGGGATGAATTTTTCTGACTTTTTCACTTTGTTTTAAATCACAAACATGTGAGATTTATTCTTTAGATCTGAACATGTGAGATTTTCTAATTGCAAAGTGTTGGTAGCGATGAATATATCGGTTTGAGATTAATTTGTGGATGAATTCATGGGTTTGGGATGAACAAGATTGTTGGGACAAATTTCTTAATTTCTATAAATTCGAATCGTTGGATTGCATTCGGTTACGTGCTCTGACCGTTGTTGAAATCACAAATAAAATGTTTTTTGTTCAAGAATCTATGTTTAGATCTCAAATTTCGGTGTTAAAATGGCTTGAATTAGTGGTTTTCATGTTTTGGGTTACGTGGCTCTTCAACCGGGTTATTTAACATCGTTTCTTTTTTAAATTTTATCGTTAATGTATGTGCGTTCATATTAATTTTATTTAGCTTTGTGTCAATGCAAGACTTGCTCTACTTAGAAACCCAACATTAAATGAATTAAATCATTTAATAGTTGCTCACAATTCAAAACAGTTAATAATAATTAAACAGAATAAAATTCCTAGAAATAACCAATGGAATGTGTGGTGCAGTTGGTGATGTTAATGTCGTACTGTGTGATAGGTTGCCTGTTTGAGTCGGGCGTTGTACATTTTTTATTTTTTATTGTTTTTAAACTCATTTTCTTCACCCGTAGATTGTAAAACGGGTTTTTTTTTGCCCCGCGTTCCGACCCGACTGGATCTCCCTTTGTACTCAATGAAACTCTACGAATTTTTCGTAGTTTTGATCGGAATTGAAAGGTATGAAGAAAGCGCAAATTTATTTTGCAAATTCACAATCCAATCACATATTTTACTTTTTAGGGTTCTTTAAAAAAAACGCGTTTGAATCTTTATTTTTTATCGAATTGACAACTTTTTACAATAAGGACGAACATTTTCGATTCAGCATCCATGAAACCCATATCAATTTGAGAATTAATAATTTTGGTACTAATAATATCCATGAAACCAATAATTTTCGATTCAGTTTTGGTCCCCATAAAATAAAAAACCAAATGCTCGCGCCCCACCTAATAACAAACAGCAACACAGTTCATAAAGAAAACTAGCTACCCCAAATGTCATTGCAGCTTCATATGCATCATAAAACACATTGCAGCTTTATTCACGGTATAGTATTATCATCTATGATGTTTTGTGATGTAAATAATGAGGATTGAAATTGGAAGTGTTTTTATTAAAATGTAATTAATTGAAATGTTTTTTTTAATTATGTAATTTCATGTTTTTTTTAAAAAATTTGGATTTTTTTCCTTCTCTCATGAAGATGATGAATAAGTTGATGAAGATGGTGAAGGTATGATGAAGATGTTGAAGAGTGATTTAATAAAAATCTGGATGAGAGAGAATGTGAATAAATAACGAAAGAAAATTAGAGAGGAAGGAGAATTGGAATTAGAAGAAAAATCATGTGTAGAAAGTGTATCACGATAACATAGAGACCAAACAAATCTAACCGTTAAGATCTTGAAAGAAACTTGTCCATGGTGGAACATATGGAGCAGGTGGTCTATATTAGAATTTGTCCTACATCTGACGTGTCATGACTTGAAATTTGATTGACTGAAGCAAACGACTGCACCGAAAAAGTCAATTGCCCAACTTCATGATAGAACCTCCCATAAGTTAATTGCATTCGTTTGATATGTTTAGTGATATTTGTTTATTTCATCCTTAGAGTTTGAATAATTAATAGTTGTAGGTTTGCTGAAAGTCAGTGTTTGAATAGTCTCCCTGATTCGAAAATTATATCATGTTTAGTTGACAGTGAACATTGAACATGTGAAGTGGAGTAATAGTCAGGTGATATTTTGTACAAAAATATGCAATTAACACTATTTTTTGTTCACAATTGTCGGTGTTAGAAACTACAATATGGACATAAAAAGTAAATTCTAGATACATTTAACGTATGACACTTCTCTGAAATTAACGATGATGATGTTGAGGTATGATGAATTTACTTAGTATGTTGTCTTCCTAAATATTCGACTAATTTTATATCATTATTGAGTTCTTTTGATTGATTTATAATGTACATGATATGGGAAGTAGTTATAGTTCGGAGGGCGGTGATTGTTAATCAGAAGAAGTCTTTGGATGCAATTTTGATGTTGAACATGCTCTTGATTGTTTGACTGGAATAGAGAAAAATAATTTTAAGGGGACCAATTCAGAAGAAATCAGGAGGTATCATTTTCCTCATCGTGAAAGCGCATTTTTATTTTACAATTTGTATGGTTGTTCACATGGCTTCGCCAAAAAAAATAGTTGGGTTGTTGGGAACATTAAATGCAAAATTGTTCAACAAACTTCCCTTTTTCATAGAGATTAGAGAAAGTATCAAGGTTGAAAAGAATAAACAAGGTTTGCTTAGGAAAAGAGAGCATAAACCAACAAGTAGGTGTGGTTGTGAAGCAAAGTATCAAGTACATGTTGATTTTTGTAGTGGATGTTGGTACATAAAATTTTTGATGATGTCAACAACCTTTCATTTTTATATGACAAGTACAAGTGAATGCTACCTGTACACATGAAGATGAACGAGTATGAAAAATACCAAATGTAAACAGTGAGTAAATATGACATTCTAACATTACGCATTTATGGTTATTTTGTGCTACACAGGCTGGTGGTAATGAAAATCTGAGTTTTCTAAGGAGAGATGTGTATAATAAGCAATTCAAAGACAGGGGAAGCAACATGTCTGGTGTAAAAGATGCACTTGAATTTCTTAAAGGGGTGTGTGCATCATGGATGATATGATGTATTGGAGGTACACTGTCAATGAGAATGGAATGATTCAACGTTTGTTTTGGTGTGACGGCGTCAACCATATGGACTACACAATGTTTAGTTATGTGTTTGTCTTTGATGCCACAAATTGGGAAATAAGGTATAATACATCCTTAGTTATTTTCTCAAGAGTAAACCATCACAATGAAAGTGTGATTTTTGGTAGTGCAATTGTTGATAATGAAACTGAAGAAAACTATATCTAATTGTTAAAAACTTTTGTTGAAGCTATGCAAGGAAAACTTTCGGTGTCTATTGTACTCGATGTAGATTTGGCAATGAGAAATGCAATAAGAAGAGTATCTTCAAATGCTCATCATTGAGTGTGTGTGTGTGCGCGCTTGGCATCTCATACAGAATGCAAATAGTAACGTCGAAAATCTAAATTTTTTACCGAAGTTTAAGCTAGGGGTGGACATCGGTTGGTTTCAATCGGAAATCGGTCCCAAAGCCTGAAACTACCTTAACCCACGGTTGCAGTATCTATGTCCATTTCCGCCCAAATTAAGGATCGGTATAGTCGCGTTCGGTTTAATCGGTTAAGACGAATAATCAGGTGGGTTCAATCGGTTAATTCTAAAAAAAAGGACAGATTTGAAATCTCAATAATTTTTTAACATATCACTAGACAAATAAATTCTGGTTTAGATTCATAGTCGTAATTCAAAAATTTGACCTAAGTTGTGATTAAATTTTGGCTAATCAAATATCATATGCTAAAAGTAAATTACAATATAAATTGATGTCACTAATTTAAGGCCATTTCGTAATAATTTTATAATACCATTTTGGTGTCAAGGTCATTAATACTGTTGTAATATGTTTTTATTAGTTCAAAGCACATCAGAAACTACCACAACACAACCAACAAGTATTGAGTCACAAGTATTAAGTATTAAATTACAGTCATCCAAATATTAAACTTAAACATTCAAATATTAAAATGAAATATGTAACTTGTTGATGCTTCAACATGGTGAAACTTGAAGTTGCATCTGGAAAAATAAAACAACAATAAAATTAAGCATTTTATATACAAATCAGAATAGCACTTAGCAATAAAGCTCGCTATTTTTTCATAAAAGAAGGCCTTTTTAGCCTTTGTTAAAATTTTTATTCCTCGATGTTTCTCATTGCAGGCACCTAACATATAAAAAAATACTCATCACCAATTCTAAACTACATGATCAAACAACTTATGTAAAATGCTAGATAAGGGAAAACAACATACACTATATAGCCAAGCAACCAGCAAAAATGACATCACAAATGGTCCATATTCACCATGGAGCCAAGCAAGCAATCAAAATTCATTTCAAAATGAATCTAAAAAAGAGAGGTGTGTGTTGTGTAGTACCAGTATTATGTGACTCCAAAAAAGATTTCAAACTGCATTTGAATTGAATATAACAAAATTAGGACACAATAACAACCACACTAAAGTTTTTTAAAAGATATGAGTAAATTGTAATCTACTTACAAAATCATTTGTAATTATAATCCTATAAGTTCACTCCAAAAAGTTTCCCTCCAAATGTTCTTGCTATCACATTCCTGTTTTTTCAATTGGTGTATTAAAAATTGTCTTTGTTTTGATATTTGTTGCTTATGTAATCTGAATGCACTTAATGTATGATGATTATCTTTTACAATATCTCTTTATTTTTTTTCCTTAATTTGATTCTACCTTTGGTATGTAATTAAGGTTATATGCGACATTGTGAGAAATGACAAAAGATAATTTTGAGGGTAATGCTTTTGGATGTTCATTACAATTACCAACAACAATCCATTGTATTAAGTTCTACTTTTATTTGACTATACTTAGTGCAAAATGTTTTCATTTTACCATGTCTTCTAATTTTGTTTCCATTTAATTTGATTATAGCTTTGGTATGTAGTTAAGGTAATTGGAGAGTATGGAAGAAGAAAGACCATTATGGAGAATATTGAAACGTTACTCAACAGTTTCTTGAATGAAGTCGTTAGAAGTGAAAAATTGATCCATCATTTCTATCATCAGGAGTTCAATCGATGTCAAAAACAATGGTAACATTTTTACTATATTTCAATGAATCTAACATTTGTCTCCATCTCTTGATATCTAAAGTACTCCCTCCGGTCTCAAATAAAAGAAAATATTCATTTTTTAGGTTCATTGAGTAGTTAATGTATTTGGTCTGACCAAATACATTAACTACTCAATG
>Ga0315914_1003557_pt1 | contig 23630 bp, 8 predicted proteins | sample MpolenodulesMG_FD_203920 | JGI IMG/M metagenome (GOLD analysis project Ga0315914, IMG submission 203920) | Medicago polymorpha root nodule microbial communities from Los Angeles, California, United States - elongated nodules | ecosystem: Host-associated > Plants > Roots > Nodule | place: USA... | reverse complement strand
AAAGGCGGCCAAAACTATTCTTCAGAACTAACCCATCAATCCAAGGATCCCACCAAAATAAAGTATGGGCACCGTCGCCTACCTCCCGCCCAACATTATCATCAAACCACCGCACACCTCCACCAGCTCCGTTTTTTAAATTTTTTAAATTATTCCACCAAACCGAATTAAACTGCCCATCCTCTACTATTATACCGCCTACCCCCCCATATCTACCCGCTAAAACTCTATACCACAGACTCCTATTTTCCACCCTCATAAGCCTCCATCCTCCTTATTGATACAAATAGTGTCCCAGTTAATCCAGGAAATTTTTCTAACCTCCTCACAGCCCCCCCAAAAAAAACAGTTAAAAATAGATTCAATAGAGGAAATGATACCTGCGGGAGCTTTGAAGAAGGAAAGAAAGTAGACCGGAAGAGAGGACAAGACAGACTTTAGAAGAACTAAACGGCCACCCAAAGATAGATTTTTACTCTTCCATCACCAATTCCAGATTTCTTTCATTGTTCTTATCATCACCAATTCCAGATTTCCACATATACTAATTATAAAGATGTTTCGTTTCCAAGATTTCTTTCATTGTTCGACAAGTTACTTGATACAGTGAAACATAAAATATTATCACGTTGTAACCATGTTCATATAGGAATAAAGAAATAGTGTCATAGTTACATCAATTTCTTACAAGATTTACTAACAATAATAATAATAATATAATACTAAGATTATAATGTTTAATGTCAATGAATTCGTTATTGGTCAAAGGAACAATTATATCAACCAAGACTTGAACATGTCATATTTAAAAATCATTTCAAAATTAAAACAATGCCTAAATGTTACGATATCAGAACGATTTCATGATAAATGAATACTAGACACAAACAATAATAATGAGATTCATATGGATAAACATTAACGGAGAATCATAATACTTATAACTTAATGCTCTGATACCACATGTAAGATATATTTTCACATTAATGTTTACTTTCAAAAAAATTATACATTATAAGGATCATGGAACATATGATTCTCACATGATAAAGACATTGAGTGACATATCTTTATATATTGAGATAGAAAGTAGAAATTAAATTATATGATTCTCGGTCTATCTATTTCATGTTTGTTCTTTCTTACAACTTGTTTTTTTATGGTTAATTGTTTGAGAAACTTTTACGGAAGAGATAAGATCCTTATCATTTAGTTAGTTAGTAACTTCCATCAAGTCACCAATGTTTATAGAAATTCATTTGCACCCTTCATGAATATGTGCATCCTTTCACATAAATACTTGCATTCTTTCACATGAACATTAGTATCATAATTTCATGTATGTTTACACGAGTCATCATAAATTAATTATAATAACTAAATTATTTCTAGAAGGCTCTCATAGTTAAAATAGGTCCATAATAAAATACAAATACAAATTTTTTTAAAAGAGCAATCTTCTATTTAAATGTGTATATTTTTTAAAAAAAAATAACAACTATAAATATTATCTTCTTATCATCACCAATTCCAGAACAACAATATTTTAAGTAATAATATAATCTAAATTATCATCTTCAGTAGAATCATCCTCAAAATCATCTTCTATATTTTCGATAGTAACCAAATTTTCAAAAATTTCAATTCCAACATCAACATTATCATCAATAGGAGTTTGAGGTTATTTTATAATAAATTTATCAAGAGCTCCTATTTAAGATTGAATTAACTCATCAACTATTTTATTTTTCCTATGCTTTAGGAGGCATGAAGGAAGATTTAAAGTGATTTAGAACCTATTATTTATTGTTCTTGATTAATTCTGCAACATTGAAGTTGAAACAGATAGATATACAATGTTGAGGTTCAACTAATAAATAAAATTAAGAGAAAACTAACAATAATTATTTAATTGTAGATCAAAAAATACATTCACGATCCTAACAAGTTTTTTTTTTTTTACAAAGATCCTAACAAGTTTGTAATTGTGTTTTTATAAAGACCAAAATGAATATATATGAAAACAGGAAATAAAAGCACAATAAGTGCTAAGATCGAAAAGTTAAATAAATCAACAATTAAGAATCAAAACAATGCATCATCAAACCAAAAGAAAAAACTTAAAATCAATTTGTAGGTAAAGTAGCTTCTAAATATTTGAGAAGTTGAGTACTCATTAATAGTAATCTTAAGAGAAACCCTTAATTTTGGAGTAGACCCACGACCATACTTTTTCCAAGTCGATAAGAGTACTTTGTTAAGTAGGAAGGGAACTAGGTAAGGGAGTTTACACACAGCCGCCACCCTAAGGAAAAAAAATTATGACCATATAATATTGACAATTATATATCTCCTATAGATCAAGCCATAATTATTAGATTTAATTGCACTTTTGGTCTCTCTTATTTGACGAAATTGATCTTTCTTTTTAAAAATCACACATTCTCACTTTTTTTTTTTTGCATCTACCTCCATTATGTCTCCCGAAAACACTAACATGTCAAAATATTTGACGAAGTATTAAAAAAAACGATTAGGTGAAAAATCATATGTGGAAATATACTTATACATGTTAGCAAATTATATGTATATATTTAATTAAAAATACAATTAAATAAAAAATGACATGGATCTGAGCAAAACAATAACAACTTTGATGTAACCATATAACCATATTGTTTCAAGTAAAATTATGTTCTTTCAAGAATATAATATTCTTTAACCGAAAACATGTCACGAGAATTGAGGTTCCAATTTCAATCATCAAACTTGTAATTGTATCTTTGAATTTGAGAACAAATTTTATACAAATATATACTAAACAAGCTTTAATGATTCTTGACCTTTTAAAATAAATTTTAATTTGGACACGGAATTTAGGATCTAATTATAACTTATTTAAAAGTTTTTACCAAGTGATTGGTCTCAAATTGTTAATGAGAATCTTCTATAGACTCAAAACTAGAAATCAACATATAAGATTCTTTAACCGAAAACATGACACAAGCACTGAGGTCCCAATTTCAATCGTCAAACTTATAATTGTATCTACTAAACAAGTTTTAATGATTCTTAATTACCTTTTAAAATAAATTTAATTTGGACGCTGAATTAGGATTTAAAATTTTTTACCAAGTGATTGGTCTTAAATTGTTAATGAGCTCCATCAAAATGATCAATAGTTTGTGAGAACCTGAGTTTAATTTCTGAGTGAAACAGTAATTGATTAGACTTTATTTACATTCCGACCGAACTCCTGATTACTAGAGTTCATTCCTCTAGGAATAAATGATTAATACCAAATAAACTTATTTAAAAGTTTTAAAACTTAATTATAAATTATTTAAAAAACTTATTTAAAAGTTTTGAAACTTAATTATAAATTATTTAAAAGTTCAGGTGGTTCAATTAAAAATTAAATATTTTTAAATTTTAATAATAAACTTTTTTTAATTAAAAAATATAGTTATAAATTAGTAACAAGTTTAAGGATCAAATACAAATATTTTGAATTTAGGTATATGTTTAAAAACTTCAAAATAAAATAATCAAGGGATCTCCTTAAAAATAATTTGTTTACGGATCTGTATATAGTGGTAATTTTTTAAAACTATAATAAAATCCCGCCAGGAGCAAATCAGTCCACAAGTATAAATGGAACGAGGGATTCAAAAATGACGTCTTGAGCTCAGTTGGTAGCTGCTAGAATAATATTATGCAGAAGTCAGAGTTTGAACTTTGTCATTATATGTGGTTGATAACTAACTCTTCATTTCTTCACATTTAAAATGGATGAGCTCAAACTAATATGCTATTTAAAAAAAGGTCTTGCTAACCAGTGCCCTCATGGCAATGGTTAATGAATCTACAGACTACAATTAGAAATTTTGTTTTGGAAATATAAAATGTTATTTTTGATAAAGTAATGATTACACAACTTTTTCATGAAAATTTACTTATTTTGGTGGCTTAACCGGCACTAGTTAGCAGTCTGGAGTTGGCTTTGAGATCATTAATGCACATCCAGGTAAGGAAACATAAATGACATGATGACTAGGACAAGCACGAATCAACCATACATGGCATGGTCCCTCTTTGCCATTGTATGTGGTTGGATATCATATTAATTTGGCTTAATTACACTATTTTACTAATCACATTAAAGTGGTCTTTCTTTTTACATATGTGATCCCTGGTATTATGCCTTGATCTTTTCTTTATCCTTTTTTTTCGCTACAAAGAGAAATAGTCATATGTGTGGATTTTATTATTCAATTTGTAGCACACTATTTTCACAGAAAACTCACGCAAGTAGAAAACACATGCACCCTCTTCATTTACTAAATGTTGGGGTTTTCATCTTCTTCATTGCCAATTATCTATCATTTGTTCCACCGAGACGGGTCTGTTAAATTTCAGGAAGTTAACTTACTAAAGGGAAAATCTTTGAGGACAACCCGGACAACATATCTCAGGCTATCTCATCGGTTTTCACTTTGCAGGTTTTTGTAGCTGTCGTATACAAGAGGTAAAATATTTCACTAATTTGAAAGAAAAATGTTTCTTAACAAACTTTATTTTGGAGTGTAGTCAACTAACTAGAACAAGATATTCTTGAATCAACACGTCCATTTCTATGCAAACTTAGGGAAACATAAAAAAACATTAATAATGTGTACGAATCATCATATATCAAGATTTGACAAAGACCCTTTTGAAATAAATAACGACTAGAAACGAAATGCAGGTGTTAAACTTGAATTGCCTTTCTATTTTTCAAGTCAATTTGAGATTTCCCTTTCTTGCTAGGGCATACTTCCGTTCACAAAATGCAGGTGTTGAGTATGGGTTTCACATATAGAAAAGTAGTATATATTGATAAGAAAATCAAAGCAATATAGATATAAAGACCACATGCATTATTAATTGAATGAATTTAAAATATATATTTTTGCTTACAATGGTGACATAAGAGTGTACGTATTTCACATATGGAGCGCCCGTTTGAGTCTGGGAATTTGTATTAATTGATTCTCAAACAAAAGCAATACTCCATAAATGGTCATTTTCATTAATTTGACCACAATTTGTCAAAAAAAATTAATTTGACAACAATAAAGTACTCAAATGAATTCCAAATTGAGTAGTATGAACTCTTTGAATTCAAAATTCCTGGAGTACTATCGTTTTTAATGCCAAATTCAGTAGTATGAACTCTTTGAATTCCAATTAAATGTACACGTATATGAAGTTGTCATTTAATGTTTTTCTTAAAAGAAATAATTTAATGTTTGAAGTTGAAATTTTGAAATTAAATTAATTGTAGAGGTACAGAATAGAATTGTTGGTGCTCACTATACAATGCCGTGTATATGAATTTCTACAAAATAAATCATGTTGTTTCATGGACTGTACCTGCACATGAGAAGTCTCAAATCTCAACTATTCCAATCTTTCACACATGAGGAGTAATAATTTGACTATTTGTTCATTTTTCTAAAACCAAAGATATCATCCAAGCTAATCTCCCGCGACAAATCTCCTCAAAATAATTGTGATAGATTTAAAGGATTGAAAGTGAATATGTTTTTTTAAAAAGAAGTCAGTGTTTGGTACTGCGGTGGTGTGAACACAACTGTGCGTTTAGTGTGAAGCTCGAATATATAGTTTATTAAAATTACGGTGAAATCAACATTGAAACACGAGATTGCTAATTTCGACGCGTAACTAAACATGCTATAAGTGATTTGCTCATTCCACAGAAATAAGAAATGGATGCCCTAAGAAAAGTAAACATGATACAAGTGATTTCCGCATTCCAAATAAACAAGATTTGGATGCCCAAAGACAAGTTGAAGGCTAGACTAGGTAACAACACCTTTTGGTTAAAGTGACATGGCTCTTTTTTTTTAACGAAGTAAAGTTAACTATTATCATTAATCAACTAATATTCAATACAAGAAGGATAACAATCAAAAATACGGTGACTAACCCAAGAACAGGCCGCCCTAGCTAAAGTATGAGCAACCATGTTCGCTTGTCTCCTAACAAACTTCACCTCCAAGTTGGAATGTAAAGATAATTGATAAATAATACTAGAAACAATAGCATAGAATTCTGAATCACCATGACCCGAAGACGATAGAGCTTGCACTAGAGTAGATGAGTTGGACTCGGAGATAACCCGATTCCATATGTTCGCATTAGCAAAGTGAAGAGCCTCGAATACAGTTACTGCCTCCCCCTCCAATACTGTCATATTTGCCTGCTGCCATTTCATTTGAGCCCGAATAAATTGCCTGCGAGAGTCTCTAACACAACACCCAAAAGATGTAATATGGTTACGGTCATGGAACGCGGCATCCACATTGCACTTCAACCACATCTCGCTCGGTTTCTCCCAAACTGAGTTGTTACCTTGCACTCTGTTATGCCCGTGTTGCACAACCAGTGGTGAGGGCTGTTTATGAACCTCTTGCCATTGTTGCCATGCATCTACTGCAGTCCTCCCAATGGTCGTTGAAGTATGATGAGCGTCATTCCAAATGACATCATTACGTGCAGCCCATATTTGCCAAAGAAGTAAAGCCACCCGACCAACAATGTCTCGACTTTCTGAACGACATATATCAAAAATAAAATCTGTCAAACTGCTCGTGGTTGCAATACATTCAAAAGCCCTGCCCAATACCAACTCTCATGCGCCACCGTACAACCCACAAAAGCATGTCAATCATCCTCAACAACTATATCACACCAGGGGAAGATAATCTCACATTGTACATGCCGTGATTGTAACTGGAGACGCGTCGACACTCTCTGCAAATCCTCCATAACAAATTACGAGCTTTATGAGGGGAATTCACCTTCCAGATTCTATGCCACTCTCCTTCAACATGGAATCGATCAGTATGCAACAACTCCATCATAGCCAGTTTATAACTAGTCCTAACAGTATACCTCCCGTTACGTTCTATCATTCTGAACTTCCAAAAACAATGGTGTGTCAAGGATAGCTTGCACCATATCATCTGGAAACAAAGATTCAATCTTATCAATATCCTAAACTCGATCCTCGGCAGCTATCAAACCAGACACACTCAAATTATGCACACCTTGGTTTTGTGGGGATTGAATCCAGCTACCTTGAACACCTCGAACCCATGGATCATTCATCACACTGATCTGCTGCCCATTTCCAACTGTCCACCTACTTCCATATAAAAGTAACTGACGCGAATTCCAAATACTCCGCCAAGCAAAGCTCGGGTTATAACCGAGTTTAGCACCCAAAAATGAAGAACGGGGAAAATACCTTGATTTAAAAAGTCTAGCAACCAGAGATTCAGGTTTAGACAGAAAACTCCATCCTTGCTTAGCTACCATAGTAAGATTAAAAGCTTTGAAATTCCTAAACCCCATTCCACCAAATTCTTTGGGGCATGCCACACGTTCCCATGCCATCCATTTAATCCTGCGGTTGTTACTTCTCCCTCCCCACCAAAACACATTGATCATCTTCTCAATATCATCTATAACTGAATTCGGTAGGAGATAAATACTCATAATGTATGAAGGAATAGATTGTAACACAGATTTGATCATAACTTCCTTGCTTGCCTTCGATAATGCTCGTCCCCTCCATGCATTTATTTGTTTCCAGATACGATCCTTGATAAAAGAAAAAACAGACCTCTTATCTCTACCAATCATCGAAGGTAATCCAAAATACTTTCCAGTACCCATCACATGTTGGACACCAATAATGCGTCACAAATCCTCCTGAGCCGCCCCACTCATATTGCGACTGGAAAAAACCTTAGACTTTGATAAGTTAATTTCTTGTCCGGATGCTGCCTCATAAGTTTTAAGAATAGTGAGTAAACGTTGTGCTTTCACCACATTGGCCCTACAAAACAAGAAACAATCGTTTGCAAACAACAGATGAGACACCACTGGTGCGCCGCGACATACTTGGTTTAGTTCAATTTTTCAGCATTTTTTAAAAGTGAAATTGAATCAAACTAAACTGAAAATATTTGATTTATGTCTTCGCCAATTAATGTATAGAATAACATTAAGATCGAACAATAGTTTTACAATTGTAAATCCAGCCACATCTAGCATCCAAAGATGAAACTATTTCACATATGTTGTCTAGAGAGTCTTTCTCAAACACTTTCAAAATGAGATTATTAATTTCAGAAGTATAAGTTCGAAAAAACATTAAGAACATAAAATAATTCATTGATACAATGAAAACAAGAGGATATATAGCCGGTTAGATCAAGAGTTTGCAACATAATCATATCATTGTTAACTATATGTAATTCCAACACAGAGAATTAGCGACTCATAGTCGTGGTATATTTACAAAAAGATGAGAATGAAATGAATTTGCATCCAATCTTGATGATACAAGTGAGAATGCTACTTTGCCTTATTATATTCGTCCTCCAGGTTATCTCCTTGAGTTTCTCGAAGCTATCTACCTTTTATAGTTGGCAGGAAAGTCAAGATTCACTAAGCGAATAAACTTTTCTTCAGAGTGAAGTAAGTGTTAGCTGCTCTTGGCGAATACACTTTTCTTCAGAGTGAAGTAAGTGTTAGCTCATCTTAGCGAGTTAACTTTTCTTCAGAGATCATCCCTCAAAAAAAAAAACTTTTCTTCATAGATCACTTAAACCGCCTTAATTCGCCAAGAGTATTGGTTGCTTGCTTAGCAAATTTGATCTTCAATATGTTCTTGAATCTTTGACTTGATTAAGCCGCATAGTGTGGCTTACTTAAAGAATCATATTGTCATGTTTTCCTTCAATTTTCTCTGACTTGTTTCGCAAGTCATTGGTAGGCTCGCTTAGCGAATTGAATTTTTTGGAGGACTAGAAATTAAAGAAATTTTTTAAGAGGACTAAAATGAAAAGTTGAAATATTTATAGAGAACTAAAATGTATTTGACACTATTTTGTTACTATAAATCGTTTCTTGTATTAATAATATTTGTCGTCACATATTAAATAATTACTTTATATTTTTAGATAAGTATCATTTGGTAGATTATGGTCATCCAACACTGATAGGGTGCATTGATCCCTATAAATATGAATGTTATCTTCCTGATTTTAGATGTTCTAACAAGTATGCAAGTCATAATGAATTAGTTAATTATTAACGCTCTAAATTTAAGATGCATAGAAATGACTTTTGGGGTATGGAAGAACAAATTTTCAATTCTATGTCACATGTCTAAGTTTAAATTTGAAACACATGTTCAAATAGTCATCACAACAATAACTATACACAATTTTATCAAAAGAAAGGTAGAAATTAATATTGATTTTAATCTTTATAAATATGAAAACATAGTCATTCATCATAACGATTGTCATAAATCATCTAGTGATAACAACTACTTATACATTATTACATTTATACATGATCAATCTACGTTCAAGTCAATTATATCAAAATCAATTTTATCCACCACAAAATCAAACTCATTTGAGTTGATCTGATTGTATTAGCTTAAAACCATAGATTGTGCTCCTCCTCAAAGTGTACTAAGTACCAGCATAAAACATGTATTCATGAGATCCTTGGGTACCCACCAAACACACATTAGTGGTAACAAATCAAGTTCACTGACATGTGCCTTTGTACGAACTTAAACATGCATTGATCCTTCATGTTCACGAGGGACTTGGGTACCCACAGTCAGACATGCTGGTGACACTCACAAAGCGACGAAATGGTAGATAAAATGTTTCATCGATCTGACAGAAATATGTTTCCTAACAAACTTTATTCTGGACTGTACTCAACTATAAAACCACTATCCTGGAATCAACACCTTCATTTCTGTGTAAACTTGGAGATATTTTTATTGTGTGGTCTCTGGATGGGAACATAACAAAAAACATTAATAATGCTGTCCTGATTTGGTGATGAGTGATGACCCTTTTGAAATAGAGACAACCACAACGAAATGCCGGTATTGAGTTGCCTTTCCTATTTGCACATCTTGTGTTTACGGTTTAGGCGTTGCTTATTATTAATTAATATTAGGGTAAATACCTTTTTTCGTCCCTGTAATATTAGCGAATTCCAGTTTTTAGTTCTGTAAAAAAAAGATTTAGATTATGTTCCTGTAATTTCAGATTCTTCCATTTTTAGTCTCTCATTCTACCACGTCAGTAAAATCTGCATACATGACACGTAAAATGAGGGACCAAAAGTGGAGGAATATGAAATTACAAAGACCAAAAGTGGGAGGAATATGAAATTACAGGGACATAATTTATGCAGATTCTACTGACGTGATGAAATGAGAAACCAAAAGTGGAAGAATCAAAAATTACAGAGACATAATCTAAATTTTTTTTTATAGGGACTAAAACCGGAATTCGCTAATATTACAAGAACGAAAAGAGGTATTTACCCTTGATATTAATATTCTTTTTGCCTTTGTAATTTTATTTATTTATTTCCCTCTCTTGTAATTGGGACATACTTCCGTTCACATATGACGATTTTTAGTATATGTGACTACAGTGTTTTAGGACTTTTATTGCTCCTTTTGCATGATCAAACACAACATAAAATATTCTCGTGAGGTTAGCTCGGTTGATAGGGATATTCAGAGCCGGTTTAAGGGCCAAGCCACCCAAACAAGGGCTTTAAACCTCAAGATTTTGGGTTAATAAAAAGGGCTCAAAATAAGTCCATTTAGCAATAAATATATAATATGACATGCTAATAATCAATATTTATCTAACTTAGTTGGTCAATTTTAAGATCTCGAATCTTTTTGATCTTAAGTTCAAAGTTTGGATCCAACAAAACTCGATTTATTATGCTTTTAATAAACATTGTGTTATTTTTTTTATAAAAAAATTATTCTAAAAGCTCTCATTATAAAATTTGTTTTAGGCATCTTGACATGTTGGACCGACCCTGAGGATATTGCATATTATATGTAGGGGTCAGGGTTCGAACTCGGACACACCACATTTAAAATATGTCAGTTCTCTAGCCACTAAGCTACCTGACAAAAAAAAAACACAACATAAAAGTTGATTAATGAATAGAGGAATGCTAGCAACACACCTTCTAACACACTCCTTTTGATTGGTTAAAATTCACATGGGTCCCACCAAATCATGTGGGTCCTATATACTTTTTGTGGGTCCCATGTGAATTTTAACCAATCAAAGAGAGTGTGTTGAAAAATGTATTAGAAGGTGTGTTGCTAGCATTTCTCTAATGAATATAAATATTTTCTTTTGGTCAAGAAGTTTAGTGGTAAGAAAGTCACTCTTAAAATGAAGGGTTAATTAAGTAAATGGTCCATATAAATATTCAAAATTTTGTTTTTAGTCCCTACAAAATAAAATCACACTTTTTAGTCCCTATAAAATTTTTCATCAACATTTATAGTCCCTATAAAAAATTTCATCAGCATTTTTAGTCCCTATAAAATTTTTCCATCAGCATTTTTAGTCCCTAAAATGGTTAAGGAAAATGTCACAGGGACTAAAAAGGGTGATTTTATTTTGTATGGACTAAAAACAAAACTGTGAATATTTATAGGGACTAAAAACTTAATTAACCATAAAATGAATAAGCAAGAAATCTAGAGTTCAAACTCTATTCCTATATATAATATGATGTCTTTACCAACTAAGTCACACTTACCTAGATTTGATATAAATATATTTATTATCAAACCCGTTCAAATGTGAGGTGGTGTGGTTTAGATAACATGTACATATAATCATACTTAAAAAAATGTACCTATAACCTGTGAACCCAAGTCATTCAAAAATATTGCAATTTTTAAAATCTTTGTTGATATAATTTTAGACTTTTTTCTGTTAATCTTAAGGTGTTTAAATTAAATTCAAGTGATTTAGTCAAAACAAATCAAGTGTTAAAATTTTAAATTGTTTTCTTCTAACAAAAAAATTAATACCGTTGAACTTATGATAAGTGTTAAAATTCTTCTGACAGCAGGGGTAACACTGAAATAGTTTATCAACTAAAAGGAACTATTTGAAATTTAAAGGACTAACTTGATAATTCTGTCAAACTAAAAAGACTTAATTGAAACTTTCAAAATTTAAAGGACTAACTTGAAAATTTTATCAAACTAAAAAGATCAAAAGTGATATTTGACCTAGATTTTTATATCTAACTCAAATCAATGAAATTGAATTGCGTCGGATGACGAGTTTGACTGAAACTGACTCAACACAACCTATAAACGCTCCTATATATAAATGATCATTACGAAAAAATGATATCATCATTTAGAGAAATCAGATTTAGATATCCAATGACAAGTTGAAGAGGAGGCACCAACACCTTTTTGGTGAAAGTGGTTAGTTTGACTTATCTTAAGTAAGGTTTTTGGTATGTTTGTTTTCACTACAAAAATGGCTCTAGATGCACGTCTATCATTGTAAAAGTGAACCATAAAATACATGTCAAAAGGACTTAGCCTCTTAGATGAGTTCATCCCGCTCCACTCAATTGAACGAGGATCTACATCTATATTTACTACACATAAAAGGAATACAAATTATTGGTCTTATTTTTTCCATTCTGATTTCACCCATTATCTTACTATACATAAATGGAATATAAACTTTAGGTGTGACTTTTTCCTTTCCAATTTAATTTTTTGTCATGTATCATGGTAGTTATATTCATGTTCTTGGGAGTAAAATGATAGAAATATATATGTCTATATTTGTTACAAGTTTACTAAATTTTATTTTATTTTTGGGTATAAAATGTTCGTTGGAATAAAGTTCTCATGAAGATGAGAATACATTCATGTGTAACTACCTATTATAATCTCTATTTTTATGGTTCCTAGGAATATTAAAATGTTAACCAAACAACTTTTATCTAAATACCATCAAATAAAATTCTCATCTTTATATTACATAGAATGTTATTCCTAAGAATAAATTTGATAAACTTGAAACAAACACACCCTTTAAAGGTGAATATACGTCGGAAATCCGGGATTTGAACTCGGACTCATGCATATATAATACTCCCTACGGTATTATATATAAGAAAATTTTCAAAAAAAAATTGGTCCTAATTGTAAGAAAATATCACAACTTTTAAGGTGTAGTTATTTCTTAAAAGACTTTTCTGACCTTTATTTAATGTTTTTGTTTTTAATATTAGTGAATGTATTCAATGATTCACAACTTTTTATGGAGGTATATTTGTAAAAATATTCAAAAAGTTACACTAATTAATGATTATATTGATTTTGATGTTTTTTTTTTGTTTTTCTTCTTATAATAAGGACTGGACCTCCGGTCACATTTATAAGTAAAAAAACACTTTTTAGATTCATTCAATGCTTAATGAATTTGGTCAATATATTGACCAAATACATTATGTATTCAATGAATCTAAAAAGTACACTTTTGTTTATAAATGTGGTCGGAGGGAGTACTTTTATTGTCTTGGAATGCGAGCTAGTGTATAATTCCTTCATGAAGTGATAAGATGTTAGAATTTGTTGTTGAATAATCATTGCTCATTAATCATTTGGGAGCTCGAATGGAATATGGATGAACCAATTTGAAGGGAAACGCTAAGTTAATGATTCAAATATAGAAATAACTTATTGGAATGTGTGCATTGCATTTAATCTTTAACTTTTTAATGAATTGAATGCACAAAATTTTAGAAAACATTTCTTTGGGGTTTCTTAACATGTGTCATAAGGACATAAGTTAACACTACCCAAATTTGAATAGGTCTGACATATGTACATTGGCTCAATAATTTGGTTGGTGGTCCAATGGATCATACAATGAATGTTCTAATAATATACTTCTTTTGTCCCATAATACATGACACAGTTGACCCTATTACGCATGCTAATACATAATTTTGAGTTTAAATATCTTGAATAATATATTAGAAAATTATGAAAAATTGATATTTTGAAAATACTTATCGAGACGAATCCTTTTTTTTTTTTGAAGAAGCTAAACTAACCCCTTCAAATTGGCACTAGAGAGAATCGAACATGAGACCTTGAGGAGGAGCACACTCCCAGGTCCCAAACCAATACCACTAGGCCAACCCAAGTGGGTTTACTCATCGAGATGAATCTAACGATATCTTATATGATATTATTTATCTTTGTATATTAATAGAAAAATATGGTCAAAGTAAGTTTGGTCAAAATTGTACATTTTCAAATGAGTCATCTATTGCATGACAGAGGAAGTATGAGAAATGTTAACGAATGTCTCCAAGACATTCTTTAAGGGTTTTAAATGACAACTTTTTGTAAAACTTGTGTATTTAATGAATCAAAAATTGAACTATTTGACTCTTTTAAATAATGTCTTCCGTTTTAAAATACATGTCGCAGTCAATCACATCACACATGTCAAGATCGTTAATATCTTCAATTATCTAAAGTAAAAAATTATGAAAATTTAATATTTTGAAATTATGTCAATTATGCGTTGAAAATTGTGTCAATTTATTTCTCACAAGATTGAAATTTAATGTTTCTCAATAAATATTTTCTCTTTATGGAAATCTTGACATGTATCCTAAAGACATATGTTAGCATGACCCTTTGAATATTTATTGAGACAAGTCTAACAACATCTTACATGTTAATATTTGTACTTATATATTAGTTAAAAAAACATGGTCAAAGTAGGTCATGTGAATAGTACACATTGCAAAACTACGACATGTATTTTGAAATGGATGAAGTAATTTCTTAATATGGAGTGCTTAAAAAGTGTCCAGGAGGCACTCGTTAATTAGACCCATAATACAATATCCCCTTCATTTCATATTAGATGACCTATCTCATAATGTGGATTATTGACTTAACAATTTTTTACCATATTTTTCTACTAATATACAAAAATAAAAGGTATTATATAAGATGTTGAATTTGTCTTAATGCATATTTTCAAAATATCAAATTTTCATGATTTTTTCTAATAGATAATTGGAGATATTAAAGATAAAAATTATGTATTGATATGTGTGACGTGGTCAACTATGTCCCTTACTATGGAACGGAGAGAGTAATTTCATTGGCCAATATTATGTGATCTAAGGTAATGGTCACATACATCATTCATTCAACGAATCTAAAAAGTACTCTATCTGTCCTTAACTACTCCCTCAGTTTTAAAATATAAGCAAAAATGAGTCAACATAAGTTGATGTATTTGGTATAAATTTTGAACCAAATACATTAACTTTTGTTGAACAATTTTTGCTTATATTTTAAGACAGAGAGAGTACCTCTGTTCCTTTTTAATGGTAACTTTTTGACATTTTACACAAACCAATACAATTAATAAGACACTACTTTTGATACAATAATTTATACTTTTACTATAATAACGATATTCATTTAATATATCGTCTCATATATTTCTCTCTCCGTAATAAATAACTAAGGATAATATTGGTAAAACAACATTTAAGGTTGTATTGAACTTTGAAAGTGACAGTTAAAAAGAAACAAAAATTTTCTTCAAAAGTGACACTTAAAAAGGAAGGACGGGAGTATAAGACTACTTTCAATTTTTTTTTTAATGCAAGACTATCTACAAATTTCTAGATGCATTTATTACTCTTTTTCAACTATACCTTTATTAATATTACTACCAATTATCTTGGAATATGAAAAATCAACATTAAACGCATTCGTACAAAAAGGTTAATTTAGTAATAGTAACATATTTTTCAAACAAATTTATTACTCCAACAACTTTTCTTATTACCCGTGATTTTTGTAAACTATTCTTATAAAAAGGGATGGAAGAAGTAGTTTTTTTTCTTCTTATAGTAATGACCGGAGAGAGTATGTGCCAGGAATATACTCCTATGATCTTTTTGCACAAAAAGGAATATTTTGTTTTTTGGTAGTGGTTGGGGTTCGAACCCCGGACGTAAGATTAACTCGGTTGGTAAAGTCATTAGTATTAAATATGTTAACTTTGTAGTACTATTAACCCAAAATACAAAATAAAAACTTAAACTTTACTCCCTTCTATTTGTCTCAATTTTAAAGTGTCCGGCTACCTACATAGAGTATTTAATAATATTGAAACTAAAATAAAAATCTTACTACTCTTTTAAATATAATAAAGACACATACAAAACGTCTAGAAGTTCTAGCAAATGCCGAAATTACAAGGTCGGACGTCATGATCCGGGTTCGAAACCGAGACCTCACAGTGTGTGTGAGTTTAATTTCAGTGGTTTACCAAGAAAGAAAAAAAAAAGACACATACAAAACACTTATAATTTTTAGATGTTCATGACTTACTCTGTGAGTTTCTTGTTAGGCTCTTTATTTTTAGATATTATATGCTACAATTTTTGTAATCTCCATCTTTTTGCTTAGTAAACATGATAAATATTGTCATTTCATTGCTTGTATTCATACATTTTTTATCACGCTTTTACTATTCAAATATTTGGATCCGTCATTGAGTAAAAAAAGCCTTCACATTAACCTACAACGCATTTTTTATTTTTAAAAACGGTGTACTACGGACTACAAATTTATGGTGCTCATTTGGATAAAAAAAATAAATAATATTGTGCACCGCAAACTACGGTATATATCTACAACACACACGGTAAACAATATGCATCACATTGTACCAAAAAAAAAAATATATATATGCATCACAAACATGTAATTTATGGTGTACAAAAAAAAGATAAAAAAAAGTGACTGGAGTATTTTCAAAATTTTGGTAAAATATATGAGTATGTTAAAAAGGTCTGGGAGTATATATATCATGCACCTTTAGACCTCCACTAATTACTACAAAAATATAATCCATTATGGGGAAGGTACCCTAGAATGATGTTCAAATTCAGAAACTTTTTCTTTGGAAAATATGTGTGTTTCATGCAATAGCAATACAACCTGTCCATCTTTTATTTTGTGCAAACAATCTGTCCATCTTGACAATACCCAAATTATGCAGAGTTTTGCACATCAATGGATGTTGATGGTTTCTCTTTAGGTCTCGTGCGTTGCTCAAAACAGGCAAAATACATTTTCAAAGATATTTTCCGATAGATAAAAAGAGTAAAAAAATACACCATAAAAAAATACCGTCCGATAAATTTGGGGGGCCTCACAACAAAACGGGGGCCTAAACTCCAATGACAATTGTTTTTCTGACTTTCAATACTTCCTAAAAACACAAGTAGAAGACTAAAATACCCTCAGTGATAGTTAACTACCGCTGGCTTATAACTAAAAAACACGCCGGCAGTTAACTGCCGCTGGATTTTTTGGTCATTTACTTGTGTTACTAAGACACAATGAATGTCAAAAAAGGAATCTTCAACTCCAATACTCATGGGTGCTTCTTCAGGCCCAAGTGTTAGGCCCGTACAGTGGTCCGGAATGTCCCATGCTTGGCCTTTCTCTATTAACACAGAGCTTGGTTTTATGTTTTTTTTTTTAAACCCGCTATTCGATTAAAGAATTGACTAATATGAGAGGATCAATCCCACCGCCCATCTGCTGGGGCTCCATTTAAACCCATAGCAAAGCTATTTATGGAGCCTGGTTTTAAGTTATCTTCTTCAAAAAAAAAAACAGTTATCTAAATGTGTTGCATAAATATGAGGGTGTTATTTAGATACAGAATAAACATGTTAGGATGTACATAGTGTGTTATTTAGATACACAAACATGTTGCACAAACAAGAGGGTGCTGCTTAGATACACGAATATGAGGGGTTTTAAGTTAACACCGATACCGTATAAAATACAATTAGGATGTACGTAGTGTCGGAACCAAGGAGAGAAAAACAATAAAATTTGAAACTTTATATATGTGCGATATTGATGTCGGATTTTGTGTACGAGAAACATTTCTGCACAAATATATACCAGTAGTGATTACTGAACATGAATTTGGGTCCTCTGTGGATGCTCTATTGTGCAGCAGAAGATTTAGAGAGAAATTTTATCTCATTAGATCTAATTGTTCTCACTCCTGGTGCATCATGTAGACTAGAGGATCAATTACTAGTGAGTATTCTCATGATTGCCATAAATCTGAAAGAACAAAAAAGTATGACTATGAGGGTTCTATGCAGCCTCTATTGCTTCTGCCACTAGATGTTGATTGTAACATTTATCTATTGACTGAGTGTTAATCTCACAGTAACAATTGATCCTTAGCTGCAGAAGCAACATCGACAGTAGAGGATCTGAGCTAAAAATTTATTCATGATGACTGGCATTGAAGTGATAAAAAGAGATCATAAGGTCAAGTCCTCCGAATAACAAAATAGCACCAACATTTGTGATTTAGAAAAAAAATCATATATATTTAGTTTTATAAGAGATTCCTGTCAATGAACCAAATATATTGTTCAAGAGAATTCTGTATTAGTGTTATTCAAGAGAATATAGTTCCTAGGAATGCATTTACATAACCTGATATAATCAGACCAAACTTGATGTATATATAGGTTTTGACCAAGAAGAAAAATTGCTTTATACACAGAAGTAAATACAAACAATCAAAACAAGATATGATAATGTCTAATTGCATAAAGTTCCAAATACATTCCTATATACTAGTAATTGTTTAACAAACAACATATGACATAGCTAGTAGCATAACTGGATTCAATTGACAACAAAATCACCATCATTATTACACAAAACAAAATTCAAAGGGACAACTTTTCAATTTCTCCTATTGGTAAATTCAGCTCCATTATTTCTCCATCAGTCACGAAGTCCCTTCCTTTATGCACATTGTGAGTCCCAAAGCTTATTGAAGAAAGAAATGAGCAACAATTGAAGTTCATACCTGGATATGAATATCTGCAAATTGATCCCAAATTTCCTGTATCAAAATTATAACCAACAACAGCTCCTGGAATCTGCAAATATATGATCTGTGCTTGTTCACTATAAGCAATAGGTGCAATCTTGTAAGGCTCCCATTCAAACAAAGCTTCACAAAAGTTGAAGTGATTCGAGACAAAAACTTCATGCATTACACTCTGGACTAATCTCCATCTAAATTTTTTGGAATCACAGAATGGCCCAAGATTATAATTCTCCTTCAGAAGTTCCCAAATGTGGAAACCATCAATATCAGTGTAACAATAGTAAACACGGTTTCCTGATTCGCACAAACATCGGCGATACATCATCGTCGATTGCCATGCCCAGTCTTCAAAAAAATTAGGCATCTCAATTAGTTCACAGTAGTTTTCTTGGACATGATACACCAATAAGTATCCACCTATTTCCCAATGGACTGCACCATTTGAGTAAAGTGGAGATGTAGAAAGTTCTTTAAACTCAAATTCAGGCAGAGAAGGCAAAGTTAAATTGATGGAATGGTTTTCCTTCTTCCATTTGTTAGTGTCAGATGAGAAAATATGAAATTCTACTCCATAGATCAAGTTGGGAGATTTTGCCTCAATAAGCACAACCTTAAAATTGTTACTATCATTAGAAGCTAAACCAACTCTAACAACATGTCCTTGGATACAAGGGTGAGGGATCATAGTAGAGTGTTTTGTGAGAGGATTGAACACATAGTAGCAAGATTCATCACTATTGTAACCATTCAAGAGAATCAAGCCCTTGCTTGAAGCAAGTGTTTGCACAAAGTTTTCAACTGAAAAGCTTTGGGAATGGTTAAGGAAAGTTCCACCTTTTTTTTCATTCTGATCAACATCTAAAAACAAAAACTGAGATGACCCATTTTCAAATTGATAGTGGCAAACAAGATCCACAAAGCTATCATGAGAATTCTTTTGTTCCATGTTCATTGATTCAAACTGGTGCTTTGACATGAAAGAATGATCTTATTGCTTTTTCAATACCTGTGAATATACGTATGAATAGGATTAATTGACTTGACTTTAGGCTTGTGGAAATTCATGGAAAGTCATCGGAAAAATCAGAGAAATAATAAACAGTCTCTATGAAACAAATATTTTATCATTTTTCTCTTTTTTTTTTTTGAATGGCATTTTATCATTTTTCTCATCTATACAACTAAATAGGCAAATCAAAAACTGCAATTCAATATTGGAATAACAATATCAAGAAATTAAATATTAAGAACACCAATTTAAACGTGAAAAACTTATCTCAGATATCAAACACCGATAAGAACATCAACCCTAACACCTGAACAACGGTAATAATTAAAAAAAAATGATGTAATCACATATTTCATTGTCGGTACTAAACATGTATCATATATTAGACACACATTTCAAGTGTTGGTATGCAACCTAGTTCGGTAAAAAACCCTAAAATGCAAAAAACTATTGCTAAAAAGAATGTGATTTCTGATCTTACAAATATTTACGTAATTTCTGATCTCCAACTTCACCACCGCCGAGTCTCTCTTGTATCTTGCGCACGCTGCTGCGTCTTTGTAATGCGGAACTCTCGTTTTATTTTGCGCTTATATAGAATTTGGTGTGGGCCCACCCAATATAAAGGAATGTCCTAAGAACGTGGTTTACAAGAAACTTGTTGTGACCTTCGAAATTTACAAGTGAATTACAAGAAACTTGAGAAGAAAGTCTATCTAAACTTCAATCAAGGAATGGCAAAATGGTGAGTCAAATCTTTTTAGTAAAAGACAAATTTATAAGCTTAATCTTTTTTAAAAGGTTGTCACTATTTCTTCAAAACAATTATGCACAAACCACCGATGAAAACACTAAAAATTGACACATCAAATTAATAAAAAAATAGAAAAATAAAAAAACAATTGTGATGATATGTAACTATCTTCACAAATAAATCATGTCAAATAGATATTTCTTTGCACGATGTGATTAATTTCTTTTTACGTATACATCCAATTAAATCATAGGTGTTTTAAAAATCAACCTACGAAAATGGTATTATAACGTGATTTGATTAAATGTATTTGTAAAAAAATTATTGTGTCGGTGTATATAAATTAGACCCTTTCTATTAAAATGAGTTTTTTTTTATATATTTTTTGAAAGATGAGTTTTTTTTTTTATTATTAGTTGCTTTATAAATTTTTGATTTTTTAATGCAGAGTATTAACATTTAAATAATCTTGTGAAAAAATTATCTTAAATACTCCCTCCGTCACAAATTATTGGTCGCTTTGGAAAAAAAATTGTTCCAAATTATATATCGTTTTACAATACAAATGAAGTATTAATGTTATTTTTCCTATTATATCATTAACTATTTATTTAATTTCTCTTCTTTCAATTCTTTCATTTATCTTTGACATATCATTTATTAAGGACAATTTTGTGAAACAACTCGTAATATCTTTTTTTTAAAACAAAATTAATTATATTTTTTTAATACGTGTAAAATACCTAAAGCGTCTATAATTTGAGATAGAGGGAGTATAAGCTCTGGAAAGTTAAAATTAAAATTTCTTTTGACGGGAAGATTAATCATATCTAAATATCATAAAACAACAATTGTTCTGTAAAAAGCTGAAAAAGTTATTGAAGATTCAAAATACTACCGTTATTTTCGTATTAAGAAGTAATAAACGTTACAGCTACTTACTCCTTTATCTCGTATTCGTCTGTCCACTATTTTATTACATGAATGTATATCAATTACATTATATATAGCAATTTTTATAAAATTTTAATTTTAATTAAAATTATTAAGATTTTTGTTAAAATTATTTGCAATAAACCATAATTATCTTTTTTAAATAAAATCAGAAATATAACAAAAATAATACAAACTCTTATCTTTTTAAATAACACCGACAATGACAAAAATAATACTCTTATCTTTTTGAATAACACCAACATCAATATAATATTTTTACATACAAATTTGTTTATGTGTATAATTAAAATTAAAAAAACCATGATTTCTTTTTAAGTAGTGTTAGGGACACTCTCTTTTCAACACCCTCTCTAACACTTACTATCTTATTAGAGAAAATTAATGTATGTTCCACTATTTTAAGTGGAACCCATTTCCAAAGTATGAGACCCGCCTTAATTTAAACCAATAAGAAAATTGGTGTTTGGGAGAGTGTTGAAAAGAGTGTTGTTAGCGCTACTATTCTATAATTTCACTTATATATTTTTCAAATTTAAAGACAAAGTGTTGTTTAAATTGTGAATTCCCTGACATAGCTAACTACTGTTAAATTCTAGTATGAAAAGTGTACCCCACGGTCACTGACTGATAAGAACCTACGTAAAGCATTTTATAAACAAAAAACAGGATACAAATTTTAAAAATCCATTAAAACTTCAGTAAAATAACAAGGAGCTCTAAAGAAATTTATCCAACATTATGTTTCATCCTGCAATTCATCCTTCCTTCTATTCTACTATTTTGTAGGCAGAGAAAACAGAGCCAACAGGAGAAAAAGGAAAGAAGATATAAACAAACAGCACATGACCAAAAGAGAGATCAAATAGCATCATAGAAATAAAAATAGCGGCTGGTTCTTAAAAGAGATAGATAACCACCTAAAGGACATACATTGGAACCAAGGATCCAGGATTCATGTCTCGAGTACTATATTAAGTGATGGAGAACCTAAGTTACAATCATAAAACAACTTGTCCAGACACAAAAGCTGCAACCAGCCACGACGGCACAGTACAATACTTAAACAACAAAATGACCAAGAACAAAAACCATAATCTATCTTAACTTGGGTCGCTTCGGCATGCTACTGCTTAGATTGCCTCGTGAATTGCCTCGTGAATTGCCATAGGTCGCTTTAGCCTTCCTCCTCTTCCTATCTTCCTCACTGTCCGACTCGTTCCCTTTCTCCCTATCTGCATTGCTTGCTTCCCTCTCCAGTTCTTCCCATGTCTTTCCCGCCTCTTCGTCCGAATTCTCCTCAGAGTCTTCCTCCTCCTCATCCTCCTCAGACTCAACAAGTGATGCACTCTCAGAATCCTCCTCTTCAGAGTCTGATTCAGGTTCAATATCTGAAGGTTCGTAACCTTTATCAGATTCCTCTGAACCCTCAGATTCTGAATCAGTAGCTTCTAAATTCAAAAACTCCCAGCCACCACCTTCAATGAAGCTTTGAGGGTCATCTGTGATTGTCTTCAGGATCTGACGCCAGTTCAGATTCAGCCTGCTTTCATAATATTTGATGTCTGTTGTGTCAAGCCACTCCTTGATGCCATCAAGTGATGTAGAAGGGATAGAATCAATCCTAAGGACATCCCGCTTGAAGTCCTTAAAGACGATTGTCATGTCAAAGTTCTTCTGCCCAAGTCCAACCCTCTCCAGATTCACAATCTCAATCTCACTTAGAGTGACAACAAGGAAAGGAGTCTCTATCAGTTCAACAAGGCAAGCTGAAGTAGGTACAATAAATACTGAAGATTTGTGAGGTACCCCAGGGAAGCCAAGTTCTCTAAGAGGTTGATCAAACTCCAAGTCAAGGCCATTAAATTGTGGTTGTCCCCAAAGATCATTTACTCGATTCACAAAGCTTTGAAATTCTACATTAATCTTGTTCTTCCTCTCTCTTTCTCTTTGTTCTTCTTCAAGCTCATCAGGATCATAAGCTGATCTCTTCCCGCCTCCAACATTCTGGACC
>Ga0315914_1003556_pt1 | contig 23635 bp, 19 predicted proteins | sample MpolenodulesMG_FD_203920 | JGI IMG/M metagenome (GOLD analysis project Ga0315914, IMG submission 203920) | Medicago polymorpha root nodule microbial communities from Los Angeles, California, United States - elongated nodules | ecosystem: Host-associated > Plants > Roots > Nodule | place: USA... | reverse complement strand
TGTACACAACTGACATGTACAACTGACATCTCTCATTCATTGTAACTGGCAAGTGTAAGTAGAGTCTTACACTTGACCTACTATAACAGGTCCCCTCAATCCATCTATAAAAGATGGAATGTAACAGAAATATTCATTCAAAGAAAATTTTGATTCAAGTTCAAAAGTTAGTTAGATCTATTAGATATTTCTCTCTCTACTCTACAAGATTTCATATACAGGAAAGTTTTTAAGTCATCCCCGTCTTTATAAAGATTATCGCTAGCATATGATTCCTCATTATTGTCTCCTCTTGATCTGAACGATCAACACTACTCACATCATTGTCTCTTTCCCTCAAAGAAGATTGTGGCGAGAAAAAACCGGGTTTGACAAAGAGCAAAAACAAATGTCATTTGGGAAAATGTAGTTTTTTAAGATTTTAAATTAAAAGATATAATTATTTTTAAACATTACTTCAATTAAGTATTTATGGGACGTGGATAATACAATATTTATAACTAATACAAATAAGTATTGCCACATAACTAAATGTCTTTCCACCTCATTGACAATTTTTTTTTTTTTGAAGGAACCTCATTGACAAAAATTAACATGTCATTATAATCAAGTCCCAGAATCAAACATTGGAAAAAATATGGACATTTTATGAAGTAAATTGTAGGACTAAATATTTGCATGGAAAAATTGGGAGAAATTAAATCGTGAATAAATAAAAATAGTTGGACCAAAAAAGTATTTAAACCAAACGACTACTACCATTATCCCCCGTCCCCACCCCAAAAGTATTTAAATCTGCAGATGACTATAAGAACAAAACCTACCATTTCCTTCAATGGCTTTTGAGTGAAGGGAAGAATATGCTATATCTAGACTAGATTTTAATAAAGTTAAACGACCACATATGATTTCTTTAACAAGATCAAACAAAAATTTAAAAAGGTGAACAACGTGCACGTTATAAGAGCCCACTGAGAATAAAAGATATGAAGACTAATTTGGATGTAATAAAACAATATAAAAAATATATATAAAAAAAACATAGAGATTAATTTCTAAGCATTGATTTTTTTTTTTACACGTACATTCAAACAAATCACAATCTAATATCACTTTTATAAGCTAGTTCTCATAATATCTCCATGAATATCTATGTGGTATGATTTGATTGTATGCTTGCATAAAAAAGTTTTACATCATCAATACATATAAATAAAATTCGAAGAGTAATTTTATACAATAAATCAATTTAACAAATCACAAGCCAATGAAAAATAACTTTATTAGTAAGATTTGACACATACTCCTCTTTTTTAATTGATAATTTATAAGTATCTTTGTCAGCGTTATCTAAATGTTAAGACTTTTGTTCATCCTAGTAAACCAGACCCAATTTACTTTCTTTTCTTTTTTTTAACAAGAGACCAAACTTACTTTATTTTTGATCTATAACTAGAAAATATTCTTAGGATAAGCTAACTAAGAATCAATAAAATGATTTTTCCTTTAATTAATTATGTGTGACAATATGTAGTGGTGAAAGTGAGTTGGACTAATGGGAATTGGATAGTTGGGAACCCAATTAGTAGACCCCACAGTCCAAACTTGACAACAACGCAGAAATTTCAATTTCAAGACTCTCTTCTTCTACTCAACTCAACTACTTTCGTGCTTTCTTTGTCACCAACAACGATGATGAGAATCTCATTCTTCATTTCTCTTCTTCTTACGATTTCTACTGTTTCCGCCAACCACGGTGTTTTCAACGTCCAATACAAATTCTCCGATGATCAACAACGTTCTCTCTCCGTCCTCAAAGCTCATGACTACCGCCGTCAAATCTCCCTCTTAACCGGCGTCGACCTTCCTTTAGGCGGCACCGGTCGCCCCGATTCCGTCGGGTAACTGTTTTGTTTTTCTTAGTCCCCAAACACCAATTCAGTCTCTGACAAAAAATAATACTCAAATTAGTCTCTGACTCGTTATAACAGACAGACTTGTGTCAGAGACTAATTTGAGTATTCTTTTTTGTTTAAATTGAGTCGCGAGAAAATTGTGACGGAACAACCTATTGTTAATTTAGTTTTTTTTTTTTTGTGTGAAGAATTTGGTGATTGATTTTGAAATTGTGTGAATTTGTGATTGTAGGCTTTATTATGCGAAAATTGGAATTGGAACTCCGTCGAAGGATTATTATTTGCAAGTGGATACTGGAACTGATATGATGTGGGTTAATTGTATTCAATGCAAAGAATGTCCTACTAGAAGTAACCTTGGTGTATGTTTCTCAATTCCTCTTTCAATTCTTTATTGTTTTTTTGTTTGTTAGAATTGTCTTTGACCTATGTAGCACGGACATGGACATCAGACATGACACACGACACTGACAAGTCAACATTGGTTACGATTTGAAAAATAACATAATTGAATGTAATCACATGTGCCGACGTCAGTGTCAGTACGTGTCAGACACTAGACACGCCGTCAATGCATTGGCAGTATTTGCTATGGAGCAAAAAGTCACTTTGTTATTCAAATGTGTGAGGCGTTGTCACAATAATCTCTACATGTATCAAAATTACAAAAACATACATGAATGTGCCTTTTGTTATTTAAATAGGTTTTTGAATGTGTCTTTTGTTATTTAGTTTGATCATTGAATTTGTCTTCAGCTAGTTAGTTTGGTCCATAAAATTACTCACAAAACAAACACTTACAAATGTGTTTGTAATTTTGATACATTCAAGAGTTATAGTAACAATGTCTAAAACATTAAGGGCTTAAAATGATTGATTATGAATTTACTATCTTGTTCCTAATGTAAATGTAGGTATCCTTTGGAAAAAAAAATATTCTACCTAAATATAAGTTGCATTTCGAATTACTAGATACATTTATCGTTTTTTCTCCAAATATACGCCTAACTAATACCATTAACGGTTTGGATGGATGAGAAATTAGAGTTGAACACATTCGTATACAAATTGGTATTTTAGGAACATCCATACACATTATTGATTTTCTTGATTAGTGTGTATGAAAGCCTTAATGGAAACTTAGGAACATATGTAGGCTCTGTTTGGATAAACAGTTTAATTTGCACTTTATAGCATAAACGTATGTATAAGCTATTTCAATAACAAAATATATAACAAAGTTAAATTGTTTTTGTACAAGTTATAAGCTGTTTTCCCATGCTATCTTGGACAACTTATGAAAATAGGATGAAAGGAGCTTATGAACATGTCATAAGCTGGTTTCATAATTATGGCGGTAGATAAGCTCAAATAAGTCAATTCAAACAGACCCGTAATGCTAACTACTTAAGTTAGCTTCTTGCCACCACCTATACATTGTTCATTCTAGGTTACTGTTTCCTTGATGATTTGTTAAGTATTTATTGTTTGCCACACCCCATGCAAGTCCATCCTCTTATACTGCTATACTTCCCGATGATTGAAAAAGAGACGGTATTTAGAATTTCATCATATTGAATTGGCGGTGACACAGTAAAATAATACCTTCAATGATATGTTAGTCTGCATGTTCCCCACAACGCTGCACATGTCAAATATCGATTTGAGTGCCTATGGTTGTCTGGACCTAGCCAATAATTTCTTGTATGGTTGAATCCTGTACAACCTCAACTCAATACTAGCGTTTTTATTGACATGATTTTTTGTTTGGATATCATAGATGGATCTTACGCTCTACAACATAAAGGAATCTTCTTCTGGTAAATTAGTTCCGTGTGATCAAGAGCTCTGCAAAGAGATAAATGGGGGTCTTCTGACAGGATGCACTAGTAAAACTAATGATTCCTGTCCATATCTGGAGATATACGGTGATGGCAGCTCCACTGCAGGTTACTTTGTAAAGGATGTTGTACTATTTGATCAAGTGTCTGGGGACCTTAAAACTGCTTCAGCTAATGGAAGTGTTATATTTGGGTGAGCTTTTTCATGACACTAATGCATGTTATTATGTGTTTATGGATGTCTCTTTTGATCTGTTTCTGTTAGTAGACATTAATTTCACGTCACTTCATACATTTACTGACATGAATCTACACACATGTATGTTAAATTGTTAACTATGTTTATGAAAATCTATCCTATTGCTTTAGTTTCTATTAAAGAGTCCCACATTGGTTGAGAGATGGCCTGAAAAGGTGTTTATAAGTGCCGGTTTTTTGGCTTGTATTAGGGCCCAACCACAAATTCCAAAAGTTTCCATAACATAAGTTCTCTTTTCTGGATAATGTCTTTAAAACAAAAGTGGTTTTATTTAAATATAGATGAGTACAGCCATAACTTTTCAAAATTGTCGAATAAGCCTTTTGTTTTGTTTAGAATCATAAAATTAGGTCCAAGTTCTCAACAAAAGGAATATAGGTGACCGAGAAAAGACATAACTTCCATTAGAGATACGGGTCAAGTTCCAGTTGATTATGATTGAGAATTAGAATTTTGACAATGACATTGTTATTGATATCTATTTATCCCCGTGCTCTGTCATTATTTCCTCCTTTTGTTTTCCGAACTGGAATTTTCTTCCTACTCAAGCTGAATATAAACTCGAGTGAAAAGAAAAAGCTAAATAATTTAGCCCACGGGCAATCAAAGGATGTATTTGTTAACTACCTGGAAACTAATTTCCTTTGTTTTAGCGTTGTTAGGTATCCTAAATGCTAATAGCATCTGTTGATACAATTTCGGTGCTCAATTTTAATCTTCCATTGCTTAACGTTTCTTTTTTATTAAGAATGCTTTATGTGAAACGTTTAGTGTGTATTGGTTGAGTTGTGAATAAAATATTTGAGGCACACTCCAAGAAGTACATTTCCTAATGCTTAAACGGCTTATGTGATTGTGGAGGCACTCATGTTGTAATGTTTTCCTAGTGATTCTTGTTGTATATGTTAATTTTAACTCTATTACATTTTATGGTTCTTACCTGTGACCAATTTAAAACGAGTTCTGCTGTTTTGCAGGTGTGGTGCTAGACAATCTGGAGATCTAAGTTATTCAAATGAAGAAGCGCTTGATGGGATACTTGGATTTGGAAAAGCTAATTATTCAATGATTTCACAACTTTCTTCCTCTGGCAAAGTGAAAAAGATGTTTGCTCATTGCTTAAATGGAGTAAATGGAGGTGGTATATTTGCGATTGGGCATGTTGTACAACCTACAGTGAACACGACTCCGTTATTACCTGACCAGTATGCATTTGTTTACTACACTTCTGAATGAAATTATTTACTCTCATAGTGTCATTAATTGCTTTTTTTGGGTATAGCATCTTTTAAGTTTTCATGTCATGTATTTCTTGGACCATTCTCGTTGTATAAACTGTGCAAATATTTTACTGATATGTACTATGCCGGAATAGTATGTAATTTATGTTATTCAGAGGCACACATGAATAGGTTCTAATTCTTATTTGGCTTGTAGATTATCATCGTTGATGGTTTATAGATTTCCTAAAATTATTATGTCGAGTCTTACTGAAAATCAATCCGAAATTATACTTTATAAAATTAGTTCATCTGTCCAAGGGGGAGCTCTCGGAAAATAAGGGTTTCCTATTGCAAACTCTATGCTTCAGTGGTCTTTAATAGTTGTGTTGTTCAGCCATAAAAATAAAAAAATTACTTTTTTCACCTTTTGTTCTAAACTAATTACAAGATATCTGTGAAACGTTTATTTCCTTTCTTATTTGCTGGATGTTGGTCAATTTGCTTAAACTCTTATAACTGAATTTCTTTTCTATTTTAGATGTTAGTTTACAAAAATACATATGTTGAGATATCTGACATTTAAAAATGTCTTTTAGGCCACATTACAGTGTCAACATGACGGCGATTCAAGTTGGCCATACTTTCCTTAATCTCTCGACAGATGCATCTGAACAAAGAGACAGTAAAGGGACAATAATTGACAGTGGCACAACCTTGGCCTATCTTCCAGACGGGATCTATCAGCCATTAGTATATAAGGTATACAAGTGAGCAATATTTGTAAAATCATGTAACAATTGTATGTAAAGTTATTTGAGTTCCTTTTTCTTGTTAGATTCTTTCTCAGCAACCCAACCTAAAAGTTCAAACTCTCCATGACGAGTATACATGCTTTCAATATTCTGGAAGGTATGATGCATCTCATGCATTCACTAAATCTTATACTATACTAAGGGTTTACTGTAATATTTTTTTCTTGAAAAACACGTCTGTAAAGAAATATGTATGCATGCATATTTTGCGTGTGTGTATGTATAGTGTTTAATCACTGTTATTTGTTTCAAGTTTTATATGTTTTCAATGTTTTGGTAGTTTACATTTTACATTCCACTCTATACTGTATGACAAAGTATTGAATGCTCAGTATGAAATTTCTTTTTACTTCCTTATACTACCAAAGCTGATTTTACATTATTGGTTTAAAATTTCTTCTATGAATTCTTTTCGAGAATGAGATTTGAATTTTGTGCTTGTGATGTCATTGACAAATTTTAAGTACATTGGTATGTTTATACAAGATAGGTAAAAGAAAAGCTTCTCCAAAGTACTGATTCCAGAACTTTCCATGATTATTTAACTAACTATAATTCTGCTAAGTTCTAACAGATTCAGTTATGTTGAGCTGACCACACTAACTCCTAGTCTCGTTTGACTTAATAAGTCAGCTGATTTGCTTAACTAAATCATACAAATATACGATCTTTCATCATACTGATACATCTCATGCTGTTATTATCCTTTATAACTACTCCGATTCAAGTATAAAAAATTGACACTGATATAGGGTGCATTTGGATACGCTTTAGAAAACATGCTGTTATTATATAGCTTTCTTTCAGAGCTCCTTTTCAGAAACTGCTCTTAATAGCTTGTAAGAAAACTGAACATTTGATGTTTTGCTCTTTCTATTTTGAAGACCTTTCTGATTATCATAAATTATTTCCTTTATATTTTTTTGATAAAAAGCTTAAGCAAAGGGACCATTAATTGATTAGGTAAAAAACATTTATCTCTGGCACGGAGCTATTAACTGTGATTGTAAGAAAATGCATTATATGATCTATTCTTTTCTAAAGATGTAAACAACATAATTATCAACCAAGAACTTGTGTCTCACGGTTCTCATAATTCTTGATGTGAATGACACCTTTCATGACGTTTCTTAAATTACATTATCAGGTGGTAGGTTTAGTTTACTAACTTTCATATGTTTTGATGTCAATAACTGGAGCCCCCTTTGCATAATCTTATGTTTTGATGTCAGCATGAGCTCCATTCAGATGTGTGACAGCTATTTGATTTTATGCTGCAGTGTTGATGATGGATTTCCAAATGTCACCTTTTATTTTGAAAATGGACTCTCCTTGAAGGTTTATCCACACGATTATTTGTTTCTTTCTGTAAGTACTCGGAAAATCCCTTTACGTCTTTGTTGTCATAGTTATCAGAGGTTAATTGGGCTTGTTTTGGGACCTGACATCATCGTTTTTTGTCAGTATATATTGCTAATGTGTCATGGTTGTTATCACTTAAGTTTTTGCAGAAGCTTCTGTTTGAGATTCAACTCCAACTACAGTTTTCTATAAATATCGATTTTAGATTTATAAGGGAAATTTATGGTGTATGCTGAGATGTAGAACATCATGTACTCTTTCTGGAATCCCTAACTTTTTAAAGAAACTTCTGAGTGAATGGTTTTACTTTTACCTTTAACAGTGAAACTTCACCTAAAAATACATTTGTATGAATATGTTGTTTGGAGCCTAGTTTATTTTAGTCACTTGAAAACTTCGAATCCTTTTCGTTATTGTTGATCTCCATTGTGCTATTTAAACTTGTAGTTCTGTTAGCCTTTCTAGTTTATTTGGATTCTATCGTATTTCAATTATGTAGCCTTTTGCTCCTCTGATTCATTGTTGTACTTTTCATGCAACCGACTTGTAAACCTTTGTACATTTTTATTTTATTTTTTATTTTCATATTCTTTTTATCTAGAATTCTCTGTTTCTGTGGATATCTTACCTTCTTTTCATATTCTTTTTATTTCCCAAGGACAGAGTAAATTCCTTATTTTCCTATCCATAAAGAAAAATCACAGATCTTGTGGTTCTTTTAAAATGAGCGCCATATTTGCGGCAATTTGAACATTCAAAAAATGATATGGTCACATCTCAATTGAATTTTTTCTTATTCTTGTGGTTGGTATTATTAGAGTGTCATACGTGAGTAATTCTTATGTGCTCTATATCTGAGAATTATAATTTATTTTTGAAGTTTCATTTATGACAAGCTTTGAAACAAAATCAGTGAAATTTCTTCCATGGTTCAAATTCCAATGACATCAATCCTATATCCTGTTCTTACCATGTTCATTGCATGTGAAAGCATGTAGTCTCCATTTAATACTTATAAATCATTGTTTTTGTAATTAAAAAATTTATCGTTCACAATCCATATATTCAAATTAACTACACTGATGTGTCATCTCTGCAGGAAAATTTGTGGTGTATTGGTTGGCAAAATAGTGGGGCACAATCTAGAGATAGTAAGAATATGACTTTATTGGGAGGTATTCTCTTGAAATCTTTGTCTATGCCATAATGCAGCAACGCTTCTGACTTTTATTATCTAGTGAAGCTTTTGAATTCAATGAAAAATCCATCAACTAGCCTTACATGTAATTGTAAGGATAGCTTGCATGAACTTCTTTATACATACTTCCGGTTTGAGATCTGAATGGTATCCCTCCAATACTTAGCAGCTGATTCACCTATTATTTTATTTGCTGCAGATTTGGTGCTTTCAAATAAACTTGTCTTTTATGACCTTGAAAATCAGGTTATTGGATGGACTGAGTACAACTGTGAGTATCATATGATATTTCTTTATTTTCTCTTTGCGTTTTAATTATATTTTTCTAAAATTTTACTGGTGATATACCATCAAGCTAGTCTTTTGTGTTTTCTTCAGTGTTCTATTTAATAGTTTTCTCAGTTTTATACTATGCCAAGTCTTGAATAGTACATTTTTATTTTACTTACTCTTCTACTTAATGTTGAGCTTTCAATGATTTGCAACATGAGAATCAAAACATCAGCAGGTTATTATGTGGACCAGTCATAAATGGTTCACGATAGACCAACATTTCTAACCGCATGAAAAATTAGAAAAAAAGATCTTAAATTACTTGCATTATTTCCTTTTATGTAACTTCATTTACTAATCTTTTCTATATTGTACTCAGGTTCATCAAGTATCAAAGTGAGGGATGAAAAGACCGGAACAGTTCATTTAGTTGGTTCCCACACTATTTCTTCCTCTTACGCTCTAAATACCAACTTGATGACAATCTTATTTCTAATTGTACTACTACTATTCATGTTGATTTATTGAAATGGATTAACCGATACATATAACCAAAGTCAAAAGTATGGTTAAAATGATTGAAAATAGAAATAACATAAAATTGCTCTGGGAGAAATCAACACTGCAGTAACTCCATGATTTTGTATATGTGCTTTCAAGGAAAGTCAAATTGGAACCCTTCGCCGTGGATACTATTTTTCTTCCAATGGTGAATCTGTATATTGAAATAGCTTAACTAAATTGTATATGTTATTAGACCTTGGTTTTTAACATTGGTTCTTATGTCAAATGTATTAATAACTTGTATGGAATGTTAGATATAGCTATTAGATACAACTCATCGAGACAGGATGACTCACTAATTTTGTACTACACTATTTCAATGCGTAGCGTTGCCTTTGTTTAGCTTTGCTTTGTTTAGTGTTAAGAGTATCCACAATGATTGTGAGACCTGGTAACCTATATAGTTGTTGGTAACTAATAGGTTGAAAAATTATTGTATACAAACGCACATAACACATAAGTTTATACAAACAGCCAATAACAACATGCCACCTTATTCTCTCCAAAAGAAAATGCCACCTCATTTATTTGAAAAAAATAAATAGGGAGAAAACCGTCTTCTCTTTATCTTCATTTCCGCCATTGATAGATCCATCATCACTCCACCATCGTCGCTTCAACTGCAAACTCACCATCGCTGAACACCATGACATCCGCCATCACTTGATTTTCTGCACACGGTCTTTACCTGAATTCATTGCAAAAGGAAGCAGCACTTGCATCATCTTCAAACCTCCAATTTGCAGTGTCGCATCCTTCGTGTTTCAAATTGAGGCCGCATCCTCTGCAGTAGACTTAGATTGGCTGTTTTTTATGAATTGGGGAGAGTCTTTGCTATAGGTGGCTATCAAGAGAGTACGCTTATAGAAATAAAAGGATCTCTATGCGTCTACGCGTCGTGCTATGGCGTCGGAGGAGAAGGTAAAAAAAAAAGGCAAAGACTCTCTTCCCACATCGCGGCACGACACATAGAGATGCTCTTTCAGAAGACTAGTTTGAAAAAGAGGAAGCACCAGCTCCTAAATTAAACTAAAACTCCAAGGGAAGGCAATACAGGACAAGTTTGCCATTAAAGGCAGCTTAAGGAAATCTAAACAGAATTTAATTTTTTTACAATGATCAACAACGGTCTATACGCTACTTGATTAGCATCACGAAGAATACTTGAACAAGTTGGAACTCTGGCTGCCCTCTGTCATATCCTCCTTTGATCAAATCAATATCAATTACAGAAACTAATTCCACCTGGATTGGACTGGAACTTTTGTCAAAAACAAGTTCAATGCCGTGCAAAATCCCCCAAATCTCAGCACGAACTACTAAGCAAGGTTCAATATTTGCATAGAAGGTCTATAGAGTTTCCATTGTTGATGCTCGAGTCCACCCTGCATTGTTTCACATCAGTACCAGCATGCTCATGGTTTGGACAACGATAGAATATATATTTGGTTATGTGCTAAAAAACGAAAGTGATCCTAGCAAACCAAATTTATCCAAAATCACACTCCAGAAATGAGGCTACTATTTGTAATCAAAACGTAAATAACCTACTATCTACTTCAAAGACAAACTTCCTGCAGTCAATCAAAACGCAAATGATATCTACTTCAAAAACCTTCCTTTAAAAAAACAATTACAAGAAAAAATAGTGATTCACACAGTATTACAATCACCATTATACTTCACAATCATCATCTGCAAACTTGAGATCAGAATAACATGGAGAAAGTCAAGAAACGACCTGACTGAAAAGTCCCATAACCAATAACTCCAATTTTTGCAAGTTCTAGCTTACTGTCTAAATTGGAAAATTGTAACTACAAATGATGCAAAGAAAAAGCGACGACAGTTTAGAAAATCACCGGACAAACTATATAATGTGTATCTAGAGACTTGGATTTACAAAAACTCCAAATCAACCTATACAGAGAAGGAAAATGACCTCTAGCACTAAAAATAAGCCCGGTACCCCTTTTCCTCCAGATGCAAAACATATATTGAACTACTCCAATACACCACCCATCAAATGCTGTCCAAGGAAAAGAAAGATAAATAATGAAAAGAATATTGGCAGAAGAACTACCAAAAAAATCTCTCTTTGACTGCTATAGCACAACTTTCCCAAACTTCTAAATAAAAAAAAGGCTTGGGAAGGACATATGGCACAAAAGCTATGCTATCACTGCAGTTTTTCAGCTTCCACTCCAATTCCATTTTCGCTAGGTAGAGATGATTGATCAACAACTGGGTCCGTTGATGCATCTGGTGTCAACTTGTCTGTGGTATGTTCTGCATTCAACTCAGTATTTGAATTAAGGAAGAGGCACACCGCAGCACAATCATCAATCTTACAGAAAGGGAATTTTGTCTTCCAAGCAAGAACAGCTGACTCGACCAGTAATCTAGCAGCAGTAGACCGCGGTGCAGATGCCACAATCTCCACAACTTCTTCATTTGATAAAACATCCCAAATCTGCAGTGAAGAATCATGAAGAGTTTGAAACAAATACAAATATTTCATAACAAATTGATTTGCTCTATGTTTGTTATTGGCTTCCCTCTATATCTAATCATTCAGACCATCATCCATTTGATCTACCATTGGTGCCCCTAAGAGTTTTTTTTTTACACATTTTCACCACAAAAAAAGACTCTACAATGGATGCTACCCAACTTTCTCTCCAATTGCAAGGAGCTACCATACACTAATACACAATATATTTGGTTAAGGCAAAATGCCAGAATTTTCAGGGTAAATGCTGTATTTAGAGCTAAATTCAATCAAAATCGTTTCAACCAACTTTTTCCAAGGTTTAGCAAATTGTAATAAAATTGTGCATTTTCCCACCTGAATAAAAATTTCTTTTAATTTAAAAGGTAGTGTAAATTGACCCACCTAATCAAGTTTGTCTCAACAGCAGATAATATTTCATACCCAAGTTAGGTGTAGAAAGTGCAAGCAAATTATGTGAGAAAATAATCAAATATGTTAAGACCCATAACAAAGCTGTAGAGGGCTCTTCATAATTAATTATAAGTGTTTTGATAAAACAGTAAGGGGTCAATTTAAATCCAATCAAGTTTGAACCAAATTTGGTTATTTCTACATACTAGAAGGCAATACAAGCACTAGTACAAAGACCATTTTGAGTCAAGTAAATTCTAAAATTAGCTACAAATATGATATCATGTGCCTTACCCCGTCTGTTGCTAACACAACAAATTCATCCTTCTCTGTAAGGCGGTGATATGAGACATCTGGAACGGAAATCAATCCAACATCCTTTAGGCAAAAATCTCCAAAAGCCCGTGCCATAGCCAGACCTGGGAAATCAGAGTTAGGCAGCCAAACCCGAGCCACATCCGGTTCATTCTTAAGGGAAAACACCCTTCCTTTACGATGCCTGATCCTCTCTTCTTCCTCTGTGAAATAAAGTGCAAATCACACATCAACACACAAGAATGTATATATATATATGTGCCATTCTGATTGAAGTATAGAAACAAATTCCAAGTTACAGCATTTATTAAAATCATGTGTAGCGTCCCGTGAGCATAGCTCAGTTGGTAGGACAATGCATTATTATATGCAGGGGCCGGGGTTCGAACCCCGGACACCCCACTTATTCACCTTAAAAGGTGAATTCTAGCCACTAGGCTACCTGACCAAAAAAAAAAAAATCATGTGTAGCAAAACTTTATATTTTCAAATTTCAAATTAAGCATTCTGCCAACTTACCAAATGTAAGTTGGTATCATTGAAAAATAAAGTTACACAGAATACTGCTTGGCTATCAAGAGTTATCTTATCTTGCAAAAGTCAAAAGGGTTCAATGTATGTGAAGAAAGACACACAGACTCAGAAGGGGGTTGGGAAGTGAGAGTGTGTGTGTGCGCGTGTGTGGTGCGTGTGTGGTGTGTGGTGCGTGTGTGGTGTGTGTGTGTGTGTGTGTGTGAGAGAGAGAGAGAGAGAGAGATGTATATACTTGGAAGATTAGGCTTAAGGTCAACAGTCAACTGAACAGCAATAAGAGAATCCTCGTGATCTCGGGTTCCCAATACAGCTCTTGAATCCCCCACATTTCCAATAACAAGGTCCAGCCCCTAAAAGAACATAAGGAGTAGAAACATAGTGTAAAACAAATAAGGAAATTATACATACAACATTCTGAAATTATGTTGTTTATTTTGCTTACCTGCTTGATCAAGGTAACTGCTGTAGTCCCACTGCAAAAGCAATCAATATCACGATGCATTTTCAGTTCTTTGTCCATAATCTTGCTAGCCTTCAAATAGGATTCTCTTAGTGCCAAGATAGTATTTGCTCCATCGAGCTCATGATCAATGTTCTCGTCAATCAGTTTAATTTGCTCTTCAGAATTATAACTTGTGGCAGCCCCATTTTGATCATTGAATCCATCTTCATTCTTACGATGCAAATCCCATTGTGCACTAAGCTTTAAAGGGAATGAATCCCTAACTTTCTTTGCAACCCTATGGCCATAAGGTCCATGACCATCAAAAACACCACAAAAAATGGCGCCCTCCTTTGAACAAAAGTTCTGTATACGCAAAATGGCCTTAGTTTTTTAAGCACATAGTTAAAAAAAGTAAAATTAAATTAGGGGTATCTTAGAGATAGAAGCATTAAATAGGCTAAAAAGTTTTAACTTTAGCTTATATTTCATCCCAAGATAGATGGACAGCTTTTGCTAATAAATCATTTTGGAGAGAGTATTCATTAAGTGAAAAGCCCTAAATTCCAAAGCCAAAAACAATTGACATTTTTCATTTCAAAAAGAGAACATAAACTTTATCTTAAGCTGAAAAGCAAAAAGAATAAAGTGATACTAGAATATAAACCACAAATAAGAAAAGTTTGGATTCCATATAAAATAAAAATGTACACATATTCATGGACAAGTTAAACGAGATAACTACAAAAATGGATGATACAATACAAAAGTTTATTTCGACTTACATGGAAAGCTGTTTTTTCTTTTTTAAAAAACCAAACAAATTCATTTAATCCCCAAAAGTACAACCATAGCCAGTCACAAACCCATTTTAGGAAAAAACAAGGAACAAAGCTACTGCGTACCAACAAACCAGCGCAAAACCCATCTTGGGAAAAACACGGAAAACTGTTATAGTAATTGACGATTCTTGCAAAATATTCATTTTTCCATAATTGTTTTAAGTTATCCAAAATTGCTCATAGACAAACATGGTTAGTTGCAAAAATTTGTAACAAGCACATGATACAACACAAGTCAACTTTCATAAACTTCAAAAGTACACAACTTTTTCACTTTAATTTTACAAAACATCAATTTAACATATGCTAAAAGATAATGGAACTAACCTCCCAAACAAGCATAGCATCTTGGTTGATACCCTTTTTACCTTGCTTACAATACATGGAAGCAATCTCACTTGACCCATTTAAGAACATTCTCCCAGGTACCTTATAATCCATAGTAGACGAACCCTTTAACCTCCTTCTCTTCCCACCGTCAACATTCAATTCCTGCGAATAAGTTAGCAGAGACTGCGAACCACCAGCACCACCACTACCCTCAGATATACAAGATCCCATTCCCAAAGCTCTCACAATGTTCAGAAAACATTCAAAACCAGCCAAACACTCCGAATCTGATCCCCTCCCTTCTCCAACCAAATCAGTTCCATGCCGACTTAAAACTTGCACAGCCTGATTCAATCATCATCATCATAATCATAATCTATGAAGCACCGACACAGACACAAACACGGACAAACAAAAATTTGAACAAAATGAATTAATTGAATGTAACCACATATGACATGTGTCCGTGTTGTGTCAGACACCGGATACATCTTTGATCAGAATTGTCGGTGTTATAAAGATCATAATCATCATCAACAACAACACCATATACATAATCATAATCAAAATTTGAGAAAAAAGAGATAATCATAATCACCGTCAACAACAACATAATCATAATCATCATTTAAAAAATAAAAAAATAGAAATGAAATGAGAAAATCGAACCTGAGTCATGATGATTGTTGTTGCAATTGAAATTCAACACAAATCAAGCTATGTAACAGTAACCTTGACTCAAAAAGCGCGTGAATCCAAAAAAAAACGTCAAAATCAAATCGGAAAATAGGAACCAGAGATTATCGATCCAGCGTTTTTTTTTTTGTAGAATTAGATTGTGAAATCGAGGAATCGAAGAATTGTTGTTGTGGTTGAGAGGAGAAGCGGTGGCGTCCGTCACGAGTGGTTGCGTCACCGGCAGGTGGTGGTGGCTTTTGTTGAATGCTTTGTATGTTCGCCACGCAAAATATTCAATAAATAAATATAAGATTTCATTTCATTTATATAGACACCATTTTCTTACACTTTCAATTAATCATAAATAATGTTCAATTTAGATGTAAACCACTTTGTGGTTAGGGGTCGATTTAAAATTGGTCATAAAAAGACAATACACTTTTTGTGTCGTACTTCGATGTAGATTAGTGGTTACTAATCAACGTGAAAACTTTATAGCATTCATAAAAATAGATTATTCCTTCCGGTCAGATTTACAAGCAAAAAAGTATTTTTCAGGTTCATTGAGTACATAATGTATTTGGTGTATATATTGATCAAATACATTAAGTATTAAACGAATCTATAAAATGTTTTTTTTCTTATAAATGTGATCGGAAGGAGTACAAATTATTAAACTCGAAATGTGTCAAAATTACTCTCTCTGTTATTAATTATAAGCAAATTTGATTTTTTAAGTTCATTCAACTAATGATGTATGTGATCGATATTATGAACCACATACATCATTAATTAAATGAATCTAAAAAAGTCAAATTTGCTTATAATTAAAAACGGAGGGAGTTTTATCCTCAGTTGTCAATTATAAGCAAATTTGACTTTTTAATTTCATTCAACTAATGATGTATCTGATCGATATTATGAACCACATACATCATTAATTGAATGAACTTAAAAAGTTAAATTTGCTTATAATTAACAACTGAGCGAGTATCATCAAATTGAGAAATGATATTTGTAGAAGTCGTTTCAGGATAATTTTATTATATTTTCAATTTGTTCTTACATTATCCCACATTTTCCCTATATATTACTTTTGTCCTAAATATGAAAGAAAAATGTTGTTTCAAAAGTTGTCAAAAAATTGTTGTATAAATATAATTTCTCAAAAGATTTGGTGAGAGAGGTAAATCGAAGTAGATCTCATATGTTAAGAATACTCTGATGAATGATTGAATTAAAATGATTAATGAACTTTGTATAATAACAACTTATATGAGAGAATCCATATTTGATGTCTTAGTAAAACAATTGTGGGTAAATTTTACTTAACTTTCTATTAAATTCTGGAATATAAAAAATTTCTTCTCTTAAATATAAAGTGATTAATGAACTTTGTATAATAACAACTTATATGAATTTTTTAACAAAAACATAAATTAAATATGAATTTTTATGTTTTTGGTGATAAAAAATTCTATTTTTTTTGGAAAATATTGTTATAATATTCTACCCATTTCCAGAAGATTTAATTAAAAAATATGAAGGTTAGACATGAGTTGACTAAAATCTAGGGTCTAATTTCATGGATGAAAATTTTTGGAGGGACCAAAAACCTAAGAAATATTTTAGAGGGAATAAAATTAAATTTGGTATATTTATGAAGACCATTTACTTATTTAACCCTTCTTTTAATAATAAAAAAAATGACCAAATATTTTGGAGAAAAAAGTGTATCTCTATATCTTAATTGTTCCTAGCAAACAAAAATATCAAGTAAACCACCAAATTGGTCCTTGTTTTTGTACCAAATTCTCAAATTGGTCCATAACTTTGTTAATAAATCAAAATAGTCTATGTCTTTGTCAAACGTTTCTCAGATTGGTCTCTGACTCTATTAGTTGTTTTGGATTTTAAGCCATTAACGTATCAAATAAGATCCAAAAGACATTATATCATTAAACACTAAATAATATTCAAAAGACATCATTGAACCATTAACAATCAAAATATAAAACAATTAACATAGTCAGTGACCAATCTGAGCAACATTTGACAAAAACAGAGACCATTTTGTTTGAGTTATTAACAGAGTCTGAGACCAAATTGAGAATTTGTTATAAAGATATAGACCAATTTAATAATTTGCTCCAGAAATATCTTAATTGTTATTAGCAAAATCACAAGATGTCATCTCGACGAAAAAAAAATTACAATATATCATCGTAATTTTAGCAAATTCATCTTGATATCAATGAATGAAATAGATAATTACAAACAGAATAAATAATAACATGTCGATTGCAAAATAGATGAATGGATCAGAACGACAACGTGTAATGGCCGACTTCTTGAATAAAAAAATTGGTGAAATGAAAAGAAAACTGAAAAATAAAAGGTGATGTAATGAATACTGAACACTTGGCTTGGACGGTGTGGATGTTTGGATTATTCGGATGTGGATGGATAGGATTATGAAATTCCAATAATGGAATAATAAGAAATAAACAATTAAAATGTCATTTTTCAGGTCAAAAAAGAACATGTTATTTTTTCTTTGAAAAATAAATTATATGTCATCCTCGTAACTGTCCTAATGATTGTTACCAAATGCAAGCAAAGTCCGAGTTTTGGGTACGTTTGTCTAATTTGGTCAATATACGGTTTTAATGGCTAGATTACTCAAAGAAAAATACTTGGTGGACAACCTCTAGCAGGGACGACACATATGTACCATTAAGGCGGAAATATCATATATCATTGATCAATTTAAGTGTGACACATTTGTCCATTTAACTTTTTTTTTCTCTCTCTCTCTCTCTCTCATTTACATTTTTTTATGTTTAAAACAAATTATATTACCACATGTCACAATTGAATTGGTCAGTATCATGTGACATTACGTCACACAAGTGCAATTCTTTTAATAGGTATATGTATCATGAGAGATAAAGAGACCGAGAAAATAGATATTTTTTTGAAGGAGATATAATAAATATTAAATGTTGGTAATATAATACAAATATAGACATGAAGATAGAATGAATCGTTGAATAGTTATTTAAAAAAATATGGTGTACAACTATGTGATTAGGCTCAACTAGTTAATGAATTTTATTAAATGACGAATTATTTGAGAAAATTCGAATTCAATTCTAAGATGAATGATATATCATCAACATTAAATAGCTAACAAAAAATGTCCGAGAGAGAGGAGAGAGACCGTGGTGGCCGTCCTAGGTTTTTCCGGTGGCAACCACGCCGGAGCTTATCTCCGGAAGAGCGATACACAGGGGGGATAGGGGTCCAGCCTGGGAGGCAGAAATTGGGGGGGATAGAGGCGATAGGTCGGTAGTTAGGTCAAGGAAGAGGAAAGCGATGCAACCGGAGGATCGAAGACGGGACATGTCAAAGGTTTCAGAGGTTAAGGGTTTCGATCGCAGGTATTGTGAGGACGACGACATGGTAGGACGCAGACAAGCTAGGGTTTATGCAAAAGATCATGTTTCTGGTCGTAGGGTTAATCATCACGCGTCTGGCAGATTGGAAATTATAGCAAACTCGCGTGGGGATGTGTTGGTTGAAGAGAAGGAACGCCATATAGGAAGGTACATAACAACATCAAAGACTGGTGCAATGTCTGTTGAACATGAAGAACGTCACATTGGTGGTAAGGTTACCTTTTACTTCACCAATATTCCAGAGAATATGCTAGTGTTTCGTTTACGTCAATTTTTCGAGGTATGTGGTATTCTTTCTGATGTTTATGTAGCTCGACAACTCAATGCTCATGGTTAGGTTTATGGGTTTGTTAGATTCATGAATGTTAAGAATAAAGACAAACTAGGGCAGGCATTGAATAATAGCTGGATTGGAGACTGTCGAGTTTGGGCTAGGGAAGCGAGGTTTGGCAGGTTTGTACAATTTGATGAGGTTCCTAGGGCTGCTAGAAGTGTTGGTCGTAGTGAAGGGAAGGATGTGGAGGTTAAACCGGTGGTGATTACACATGGAGTGGGGGTGAAGAATGTGAGGTTAGGTCAGGTGAAGGAGGAGGTAAGAGTTTCAGAGGGAGAAAAATTGTTAAGGTAGGAATAATGGATGTTAAAGTAGGGTTGTCGAAGAAAAAAAATAAGTCGAAAAAAAAAAAGAAAAAAAAAGAAGAGTGAGGACGAGGGAGTGTTGGGAAAGGAGGAGGAGGAGCGTGTGTGGGGTGGTGGTGAAGAGAAGAAAGGAAAGGGGAAAGAGGAGGGTAAGGTTGTTGGGAGGCCGAAGGAGAAGAAGGAAGTGGAGAACAATGTTGTTCGACTTTTGCTTGAGTATACTTCAAGGCAGGAGGATCTTGTGTGGGCGAATGGAGGTATGGTGGCAACGGTGACGTCGGGTGATTCTACGTTATCTTTATAACAAAGAGTGGAGGACACTGGTTTTGTAAATGTTGTTGTAACTCCATTGGAAAGTGATAGGGTCTTTATCCATTGTTTGGGGGGTGAGGATATCTGGAAGGTGTTTAATGATGCTATACATTTTTTTGGTATGTTATTCAAGGACTTGCATAAATGGTCGACAAAAGATGATAATTATGAAAGGGGGCGTGGCTACGTATTTATGGGACTCCAGTGCAAGTTTGGAATGAATAGTTTTTCAAATTATGTGTGTCGGGTTGTGGAAGATTTATCCGTTCGGATGATTGTACGGTTGATAGGGCAAGATTGGACTATGCACGTGTTCTTATTTCTACTTCTCATTTGGAGGTTGTAAACTCATCAACTGAAATTGTAATTAATGGTTTTAAACATGTGATCAAGTTGGTGGAAGAGTGAGGATGCAATTTAGGTGAGGATGCATTCTTGTCGGAAGAGGAAACAATGCCTTCGACGGAAATGTTATCAAACTTAAATGATGCTGCCGGTATGGAGGATTGTCATGGGAACATGGATGATTTGGTGGAAGACATCAATGAAGAATGGGTGAATAATTTTGAAGCTCATGGTGATAGATTTATTGATGCTGATTGTATTCCCTATAATTTTACAAAGAATGTGACGGTCGCTCAAGGGAAGCAAGCTGAAGCGGTTAAGAGGCAGCAAGATCCTACCACGAGTGATGTAGTTAAATCAACAGAGAATGCTTCAAAACATAATGGTAATTGTGTGGATGGGACTGGTTCAATTAAGGAAGGAAAGAAAAAGGCATTACAATCAATTTCTTCTTCAAAATCGAAACATATTAAGAAGAAGAAGGAAGGTGTAATTCTTAAGCATACGGCTGGTTTTGTAAAAAAAATTGCTTGCCTTCCTTTGTCAGATAGAAAGGAAATTTTGAAAGTGTTAAAGAAACAAGAATGCAAGAGAAGTGTGTTGGCTAAGGCGTCCAAAATGATGACTACTTCTTTATCCAATTCTTCTAATACATCTAATGCTTTCGTAAACAGGAGACAATGGGCTGTTCTTCATGATAAAAAGGAGACAGTGGCGGAGGATGTGAGGGAGATAGGTAAGACTTTGGGAGTGAATTTTGATAGTGGTAAAAAATGTGGTTTTAATTTGCTGACACGGGAAGGTAGAAAGGAGTTCAGGGCGGGGAGAGGAAGTATGTTGGAAGAGGGGGATGTTCAGGAGGGTGGGAGTGTTAAGGAAGGGGTGTAGGGGTCGGTGGAAAGGAAGTGGGTGGGGGTGGAGAGTGGTGGAGATGAAGATTATGTCTTATAATGTTAGAGGTTTGGGTGGTTTTGAGAAAAGATCCGAAGTCCGTCGTTTTATTCAAGATAAGCAACCATATGTGGTATGTTTGCAAGAATCTAAGCTGAGTTTGGTTGATGAATTTACTGTAAAATCTATCAGGGGAAGTTCCTGTTGTGGGTATTCCTATCAAGCTTCCGCTGGGGCTTCTGGTGGTTTAATAACGTGTTGGGACCCTTTGGTGGTGGAGGTTTGGTGTACTATGAATTTCAGTAATGTTTTGATTGTTAAAGGGAAAGTTATTCTTACTGGTCAAGATTTTATTATTGCTAATGTTTATGCACCCTGTGATACCAATGCGAAACAAGATCTTTGGGTTCGTTTGAATAATTTTCTTCTTGATCATGGTGAGGAGAATGTTTGTATTTGCGAGGATTTTAACTCAGTTAGAAAGGTGGAAGAGAGAAGAGGTCGATGTGTGATTTTCAGACAGGTGGATGCAGACAACTTTTTATAATTTCGTTTGTGGTAGCTTTTTGATTGATTTGCCATTATGTGGTTGATTATTTACTTGGTACCATGGAGATGGCATCTCAATGAGCAGGATTGATAGATTTTTAGTGTCGTCAAAGTGGTGTGACTCTTGGCCAAACTGTATTCAGGTTGCTCACCAGTGGGGCCTATCTGACCATGTTCCGTTGGTTTTAAATGTTGATGACGCTAATTGGGGTCCCCGACCTTTGAGGCTGATGAAGTACTGGGCTGACTATGTTGGGTATGCTGAGTTTGTTTGTGAAAAATTAAACTCTTTCAGTCTGGATGGGGAGGGCGGACATGTTGTTAAGATGAAGCTAAAAATGATTAAATTTTGTCTCAAGGAGTGGCATCAACAACATACCAAGAATATTGATGGCAAGATTTTGGTGGCCAAAAATCGGCTTTCTTCCCTAGATGCTAAAGGGGATGAGGCCGAAGTAAAGGAGACTCGGGAGTTGTCTGTGCAATTGCATTCTTTGTCTCGCGTGAATACTAGTATGAATTGGCAGAAGGCGAGGATGAACTGGGTTAGGGAAGGTGATGCGAAACTCTTTGCAATTGATCCATCTTGATGGCGTTGTAGTTGAAGGGGTCCAGAATATTCGGGCAGCTGTTTTAAATCATTTCTCTACTCATTACCGTGCTACTAATATGTCTCGGCCAGGGGTTAATGATTTAAATTTTCGCAGATTGACATATGCTTAGGCTGGTACTCTGGTGCGTCCTTTTACTCTAGAAGAGGTTAAAGAGGCGGTCTGGGATTGTGACAGTTTTAAAAGTCCTGGACCTGATGGTATTAATGTTGGGTTTATTAAGGATTTTTGGCATGAGTTGAAAGATGATTTTATGCGGTTTTTAGTGGATTTTCATTGAAATGGGAAATTGACAAAGGGTGTTAACTCAACTTTTATTACTTTGATTCCAAAGGTGGATAGTCCTTAACGGTTAGCTGATTTTCGACCAATTTCACTTGTTGGTTGTATGTATAAAGTGTTGGCAAAGGTTCTCGCTAACAGGCTTCGTTCCATCTTGAATTTTGTGGTGTCGGATGCTCAGTCTGCCTTTGTGCATGGTAAACAGATTCTTGACGGCATACTTATAGCGAATGAGGTAATAGGGGACACTAAATGTATGAAAAAAGAGTTGTTATTGTTTAAAGTGGATTTCGAAAAGGCCTATGATTCGATTGATCATAGTTATTTAAATTATGTTATGGTGAATATGAATTTTCCAACTCTTTGGCGGAAATGGATTATGGAGTGTGTTGGAACAGCTACAACGGCGATCCTTGTTAATGGGGGTCCGACGGAAGAGTTTCCTTTACAAAGGGGCCTTAGGCAAGGTGACCCTCTTTCGCCATTTTTATTTCTATTGGCAGGAGAGGGATTCAATGTTTTGATGAAGACTACGGTGACTAATGATCTTTATCATGCGTATGAAGTGGGAACCCATAGTGAGGTTAGGTTGTCTCATCTTCAGTTTCCTGACGACACACTTATTGTTGGTAAAAAAAGCTGGTTGAATGTGCGTACGATCCGAGCTGTGTTGTTAATTTTTGAGGAGGTGTCGGGACTGAAGGTTAATTTCCATAAAAGTATGTTGACGGGTGTCAATATTGCTTTATCTTGGATGTAAGAAGCAGCCTCTGTCTTGAATTGTAGAACTGGCATGTTACCTTTTGTTTATTTGGGTTTACCTATTGGTGGAGATGATCAGAAACTTAGTTTTTGGAAACCTGTGGTTGATAGAATTTCGGCTAGATTGTCGTCTTGGAATAATAAGTTCTTATTGTTTGGTGGTCGCCTGGTACTTCTGAAATCTATTTTTTCCTCTCTTCCGGTTTACTTTCTTTCCTACTTCAAGGCTCGTACATGTATAATTTCCTCTATCAAATCTATTTTTAATTTTTTTTTTTTTTTGGGGGGG